>Ga0070698_100002145_pt1 | contig 21864 bp, 19 predicted proteins | sample KBSK1502metaG_FD_65477 | JGI IMG/M metagenome (GOLD analysis project Ga0070698, IMG submission 65477) | Corn, switchgrass and miscanthus rhizosphere microbial communities from Kellogg Biological Station, Michigan, USA - KBS K1-50-2 metaG | ecosystem: Host-associated > Plants > Roots >...
GGCAAGCCCATCATCACCTTCATCGACACCCCCGGCGCCTACCCCGGGCTCGGCGCCGAGGAGCGCGGGCAGGCCGAGGCCATCGCGCGCAACCTGCGCGAGATGGCCGGACTGCCTACCCCGGTGATCTGCGTGGTCACCGGCGAGGGGGGCAGCGGCGGCGCCCTCGCCATCGGGGTCGGCAACCGCGTGCTGATGCTCGAGTACGCGATCTACTCGGTGATCTCGCCCGAGGGCTGCGCCGCCATCCTCTGGGGCGACGGCGCGAAGGCACCCGAGGCCGCCGAGCTGATGCGCGTGACCGCGCCCGATCTGCTGAAGCTGGGCGTCATCGACGCCATCGTGCCCGAGCCGGTAGGGGGCGCCCATCGAAACTGGGAGGCGACCGCGGCCAGCCTGCGGGCCGCGCTTCGGGACCAGATCTGGGAGCTCAAATCGAAGTCGGAGGCGGAGCTGATCGAGCAGCGCCACGACAAGTTCCGTCGCATCGGAGTCTTCGAGGAGACCGTCTGATCTGCCACCGGTTTGACATGCCCGGGGGTGGATGCTAACGTAAGTTCCGACCAACTATGCAGAAAACTCCCTCCAAGCTTCACTTGATCACCTACGGCTGCCAGATGAACGAGTACGACTCCGAGCGCGTCGCCTCACTACTCAAGCGCGAGCGCTACGAGCTGACCGACCGCCCGGAGGACGCCGACCTCATCCTGCTCAATACCTGCTCGATCCGCGAGAAGGCAGAAGACAAGGTGTTCTCGCAGCTCGGCGCCCTCAAGCACCTGAAGCGCCAGCGCCCGGACCTCGTCATCGGCGTCATGGGCTGCATGGCCCAGCTCCAGAAGGGGCGCATCCAGGAGCGCGCGCCCTACGTGGACCTGGTGTTTGGCTCGCCCGCCATCGCCCGGGTCGCCGAGCTGGTCGAGCGCGCGAAGCAGGGCCGGGGCCCCGTGCTGGAGACGGGCGAGGGGGCGCTCGTGAAGATCACCGCGCCTCCCGCCGGCGGCCTGCGCCTGAAGGCCTTCGTCACGGTCATGGAGGGCTGCGAGAAGTACTGCACCTTCTGTGTCGTGCCGACCACGCGCGGGCGCGAGCGCAGCCACCCGCCGGAGGTCGTCGTCGAGGAGATCCGCGGCCTGGCCGCGGCGGGCTGCCGGGAAGTGACCCTGCTCGGCCAGACCGTCAACGCCTACGGGCGCGATCTGAGTCCGCCCAGCGATCTCGCCGCGCTGCTCGAGCGCGTCAATGACATCGACGGGATCGAGCGCATCCGCTTCACGACCTCGAACCCCTACAACCTCACCTCCCGGCTGATCCGCGCCCTCCGCGACGTCCCCAAGGTCTGCGAGTACCTGCACCTGCCGCTGCAGTCCGGGTCCGATCGCGTGCTCGAGCGGATGAATCGCGGCTACTCGCGCGCGCGCTATCTGGAGCTGATCGCGGAGCTCCAGGAGACCGTGCCCGATCTGGCGCTCTCCACCGATCTCATCGTGGGTTTCCCCGGGGAGACCGACGAGGACTTCACCCGGACCGTGGAGATGGTGGAGCGGGTGGGCTACGACAACGTCTTCGCCTTCCGCTACTCGCGCCGGCCGGGCACGCCCGCCGCCGAGATGCCGGACCAGGTCCCCGACGAGGTGAAGGCCGAGCGCAACCGCCGGCTCCTGGAGGTGACCGCCCGCGTCGCGGCCGCCCGCAGCCAGCGGCTCGAGGGCCGGACGCTGCCGGTCCTGGTCGACGGCGTCTCTCGCAAGAGCGCGGGTGAGGCGGCCGGGCGTACGCGCTGCAATCGTGTGGTGAACTTCGATGTCGGAGGCCGCGACCTGCTGGGCCGGGTCGTCCCGGTGCGCATCGTCCGCGCGCTACCGCACAGCCTTCGCGGGGAGCCGGCCGAGCCGCGCGAGGACCGGGTGGCGGTCGATCGGATCTTGGCGGGCGAAGCCGTTCCCGCGCTACAGGCCTAGAGGAGGCGCACCATGTGGCTGGAGATGAAAGTGAAGGGGCTGGCGCTGGATCCGCTCTCCAACATGCCCATGATCATCCTCCGCGACGAAGAGGAGAAGCGCTCCCTGCCCATCTGGGTGGGGCTCTTCGAGGCCAACGCCATCGCGCTGGAGCTGGAGAAGATCTCCACCCCGCGCCCGATGACGCACGACCTCATCAAGAACATCCTGGAGTCGGTGAACGCACAGGTCCAGAAGATCGTCGTCAACGATCTGCGCGACAACACCTTCTACGCGGTGATCCACCTCAAGCTCGGCAGCGCCGACATCACGGTGGACTCGCGACCGTCGGACGCCATCGCCCTCGCCTTGCGGGTCGGCGCCCCGATCTTCGTGGACGAAGAAGTGGTGCACAAGGCCCGCACCGTGGAGGTCGCCAAGGAGACCGAGATCGGCACCGGCAAGGGCGACGACCAGGCCAAGATCAAGGAGTGGCTCGAGTCGCTCAAGCCGGGCGACTTCGACCGGATCGAGCGCGACAAGGACCCGAAGCGCCCGGACGAATAGTGGATGCGCGTCGGGCTGTTCACCAACAACTACCTGCCGTTCCGCGGGGGGGTCACGACCGCGGTCGAGACCCTGCGGCTGGGGCTTGAGGCGCTCGGCCACCGAGTCTGGGTCTTCGCCCCCGCCGCTCAGCAGCCGCATCCCGATCCGCTGTTCGTCTTCCGCTACCCGTCGATCCCCGCCCCGACCTACCCGGGCTTCTCGCTGCCGCTGCCGCTCTCGCGGCGTCTCGGGCGCCTGGCCCGCGCCCTCGCGCTCGACGTCGTCCATGTCCATCACCCGTTTCTGCTCGGGGTGACCGGCCGCCGGCTGGCCCGGCGCCAGCGCCGCCCACTCGTCTTCACCTACCACACGCGCTACGAGAAGTACGCGCACTACGTCCCGCTGCCGCCCCGCCTCGTGCGAAGCCTCGCGGTGCGGCTGGCCTGCCGCTTCGCGAATTCCGCCGACCTGATCGTGGCGCCCTCGGACCACGTCGCCGACATGCTGCGGCAGCGGGGGGTGGACGCGCCGGTGACGGTGATTCCCACCGGGGTCGACCTCGAGCTGTTCAGCCCGGGTAGCCGGGAGCGAGCGCGGCGGCGGCTCGGCCTGCCCGCGGACGGGCTGATCTGTCTCTACACCGGCCGGCTCGATCGGGAGAAGAGCCTCGAGCGCGTGCTCGACGCCTTCGAGTCGGTGGCGGCGGCGGTGTCGACGGCCACCCTGCATCTCGTGGGGAAGGGCAGCCACAGCCGCGCTCTCGAGCGCCGGGCGGCCGCCATGCGGGCCGGCCGGCGTATCGTCTTCCACGGCGGGCTCGCGCGGGAGGCGCTGCCCGACTACTACCGCGCGGCCGATCTCTTCCTCTTCGCGTCGGAGACCGAGACGCAGGGACTGGTGCTGGCCGAGGCGCACGCCTGCGCGCTGCCCGCGGTGGCGGTCCGCGCGTCGGGAGTGGACGAGGTGGTCACGGACGGCGAGACCGGGTTCCTCACCAAGGGCGAGACGGGCGAGATGGCCGACGCCGCCATCGGCCTGCTCCTCGACGCCGGACGCCGCGCCGCCATGGGGCAGGCGGCGCGCCGGCTCGCCGAGGCGCGCTTCTCGGCGCGGGTGCAGGTCGAGAGCATGGTGGCGCACTATGAAGCCCTGATCGCGGGCCCGGCCTGATGGCCGCGCCCCCGTCCGGCCGCACGCTGCGGGTCGGATTGCAGAGCGATTGGGATCCCCACGCCGCGGGCCCGAGCCGTCAGGGGCTGCTCGCCTGGGACTCACGGGTGCGGACCCTGCTACGGGTGCTCGTGTCCTACCCGGAGGTGCGCTACGTCCTGCCCGACCGCATCAGCCTCGACGCGGGAGCCGATCCGCGCACGCTCGAGACGATGGCGCGCTTCCTCGAGCGCCAGAGCTGGCTCGTGCGCCGGGTGGCGGTAAGCTAGCCTCATGATCTGGAACCGCCCATGATCTGGAATCGCGACATGGAGACCGCGCCCCGGGCCGGGCTGCGCGCGCTGCAGGCCGAGCGCCTGCGCGCGAGCGTGGCGTGGGCCCGCGCGCGGGTCCCGTTCTATCGCGAGGCCCTCGACGCCGCGCGGGTGAAGGAGGACGCGGTCGACCTCGACCGGCTCCACGAGCTGCCGTTCACGGTGAAGGATCACCTGCGGCAGCACTACCCCTTCGGCCTCTTCGCGGTCCCCCGCGAGGAGGTGGTGCGCATCCACGCCTCGTCCGGCACCCGCGGCAAGCCGACGGTGGTCGGCTACACCCGGAACGACCTCCGGGTGTGGCGCGAGGTGATGGCGCGGGCGCTCGCGGGGGCGGGCGCCCTACCGGGGCAGCTCATCCAGATCGCGTACGGCTACGGCCTCTTCACCGGCGGGCTCGGCTTCCACGACGGGGCCGAGCACATGGGGCTCACGGTGGTGCCGGTCTCCTCGGGCAATACCCTGCGTCAGATCCTCCTGCTGCAGGACTTCCACCCGCACGGGCTGGCCTGTACGCCCTCCTTCGCGCTGTACATCGGCGAGAGCCTGCAGGAGCAGGGCGGCGACCCGCGCGCGATCGGACTGCGCTACGGGCTGTTCGGGGCGGAGCCGTGGACCGAGCAGATGCGCGTCCAGCTCGAGGCGCTGTGGGGCTGCCCGGCAGTGGACTTCTATGGACTCAGTGAGATGATCGGCCCCGGCGTGGCGAGCGAATGCGTGGAGGCCCGCGACGGCTTGCACCTCAACGAAGACCACTTCCTGCCCGAGATCGTGGACCCGGCGAGCGGGGCGCCGCTCCCGTTCGGGTGCGAGGGGGAGCTGGTGCTGACCTCGCTCACCAAGGAAGCGCTGCCCGTGATCCGCTACCGCACCGGCGACGTCACGCGGCTCGATCCCGAGCCGTGCCGCTGCGGGCGGACCACCGTGCGCATGGCCCGCATCAAGGGCCGCACCGACGACATGCTGATCATCAAGGGAGTCAACGTCTACCCGTCCCAGCTCGAGGCCGCACTGCTGACGGTGGAGGAGCTGGCCCCGCACTACCAGCTCCTGGTGGACCGGCGCGCCGCCTTCCCGACGCTGGCGGTGCAGGTGGAGCCGGCCGAGCGCGTGGTGCGCGAGTGGGGCGGCTTCGAGGCGGGAAGAGTCCAGCTCGCCGCGCTGTCGGTTCGGGTGGCCGAGTGCCTCCGCGGCCACCTGGGCCTCAACCCGGAGATCGCCGTGGTGGCCCCGAAGACCATCCCGCGCAGCGAGGGCAAGGCAGTGCGGGTCGTGGAAAGGAGATAGTCATGGCCGAGCGCGACGAAGCCCGACTGCTCGCCCGCATCGAAGCGGGGGAGCGCATCGAGTCTCCCGACGAGATGACGGACATCTACCGGGAGAACCTCATCCATCTCATGACCATGCAGGCCGACTCGGAGCTGGCCGGCGGCTACGGCTACGTGCCCTCGATCCTGAAGGCACCCGGCGTGGAGGAGAAGCACGTGGTCTCCCAGATCGTGAAGGACGAGCTGCGCCACGCCACCGTCATGTACGGGCTCCTCGCCGACCTGGGGGTGGATGTGGAGGCCCACGTGCGAGCCCACGACGAGGTGCTGACCATGCGCATCGCGTCCGACGCGGACATCGGGACCGCGCGCATCACCGCCGACAAGCGGGTCAACATCTTCTACTACCCGATCGAGACGTGGGCCGACTTCATCTTCTTCAACTTCTGCATGGATCGCGGCGCGGGCCACCAGCTGGAGGACGTGCGCGGCTGCTCCTACGGCCCCTGGGTCCGGGCCATCGAGGGCATCTTCAAGGAGGAGAAGTTCCACATCCGCCACGGGGAGGTGTGGGTGAAGCGGCTGGCCGAGGATCCCAAGACCCACGACGAGGCGCAGGCGACGCTCAACAAGTGGTACATCCGCACCATGAACATCTTCGGCCGCCCGGGCTCGGCCAAGAACGTTCTCTACCGGAAGTACCGCCTCAAGCTGCGGGACAACGACGAGGTGCGCCAGACCTTTGCGCGCGAGGTGGCCGAGAAGGCGGCCGCGGTGGGACTGACCCTGCCGGAGTGGACGCCCGTGTGGGACCGCCTGCCGGAAGAGGCGCAGATCCCCGGGTAGCGCGCGTGCCGCCCTCCCGCGTCCTCGGGCTCCTGTCGGTGGTGGTGAGCACCCTCGCCGTCTTCGGCGTCGTGGCGTCACCCTCCGGTGCTCAGAGCACGCGCCAGGTCAAGGTCCTCCTCGAATTCAAGCAGCAGACGCAGGGCAGCCGGCAGGGCGTGCAGGGGCAGGGCGGGATCATCGTCGAGGAGCGGCGCGGGGACGTGCGCACCCGGGGTCGCGGCGGGCTCGCGGTGGAGGACACCACGACGCGGGTCACCCGCTCGTCGGGGCTGTTCACGGTGGTGCAGGACGGCGGCGCCGGCTCGATCATGGTGGCGCAGGACGTGCCATACCAGCAGCTGGCCTACTACCACGACTACGCGACCGGCAAGGGCCACGTGGCCCAGGGGGTCGCGTGGCAACGGGTCGGCACCGCGCTCGCGGTCCGGCCGGTCGTGCTGCCGGGCAACCAGATCCGGGTGACGCTCACCCCGGTGATCAGCTACTTCACGCCCGGAGGCGGGGGCACGATCGAGGTCACCGAGGCGTCGACGGAACTGATCGTGCCGAACGGCGGCCGCATGCAGATCGGCGGCGCCACCGGAAGCCTCCACGCGGTCACCCGCCAGGTCCTCGGCTATCGCGCCGAGCAGTCGGCGCAGGAGACGGCCCTGACCCTGACCGCCACCATCCAGTAGCGGCATGGCCTCCCGTCCCGGGGGGAACGAGGGGCACAACAGCTTGATCGTGCTCCCGCCGCCGGTGCGACAGGACCCGCCCGTCTCGCGCGAGGAACGCGAGCACCGCGACGGCCGCCCGGGTAGCGCGTGACGACGTACACCGGCAACGGCGCGTACTGCTACGCCAACAGCCTGTACATGGCCCTGCGGGAGGCCGGCGCCCCCGCGAGCGAGCTGCCCGAGCCGGGCTTCATCGAGTGCCTCACCACCGTGCCCTTCGGCACGCTCTACCTGCGGGTGGGGCGGGAGCTGCTCGTCTTCTTCAGCTCGTCGCTCGTGAACCCGGATCAGGGCGTGACGACCGCTCTCGACGTGCTCGGCTGGGAATGCCGGGAGGAGCGCGAGGGCACGCCGGAGGCCGCTCTCGCCCGCCTCGGGGAGGCCTCCGCGCGCGGCCCGGTGCTCGCGGGCCCGCTGGACATGGGGGCGCTCGGTTACCTGCCCCACCACACGCAGCTCTCGGGGAGCGACCACTTCGTCATCGTGCTGGCGGTCGAGGGCGACCGCGTGCGCGTGCACGATCCCGACGGCTATCCGTACGCCGCGATGCCCGCCGCCGAGTTCCTGCGCGCGTGGAAGGCCGAGCGGGTACGCTACGCCCGGGCGCCGTACACGATGCGCTCGGCGTTCCGCCAGCTCCGCCGTCCCGGGCGCGACGAGATGATCGCCCGCACCTTGCCGGTGATGCGGACAAATCTCGCCGCCGATCCGGGCGGGCCGGATCACTACGGGGGCCCGCGCGCCTTCCGCCTGCTCGCCGCCGACCTGCGCGGGGCGGTGGCCAAGCGCCTGGCCGGGCATCTCACCTTTTTCGCGTTCCCGCTGGCGGCCCGGCGCAGCCACGATGTGGCCGCGTTCCTCCGCGAGGCCGGGCGGGTGGAGGCGGCGGGCCTCGTCGAGCGCAAGGGCCGATGCTTCGGCGATGCGCAGTACGCGGGGGTGCAGGAGCGATGGGAGAGCGCCGCCGACATCATAGAGGCCGTCGCCGATCTCGAGGAAGCGCTGATCCACGCGCTCGCCCCGACCGAGGCGGGGCGCTGATCGGGTCACCGATGCCGGAGGGCGGCTACCGCGTGGGCTTCGACGTGGGCGGCACCTTCACCGACTTCGTGCTGCAATCGCCGACCGGCGAGCTCCACACCGCCAAGCGGCTCACCACGTATCCCGACCCCTCCGAGGCCTGCCTGGCCGGTCTCGACGAGCTGCTCATCCGGGCGGGAGCGCCGTGGGCGGCGGTCGTTCAGGCCGTGCACGGCACCACGCTCGGCTCGAACATCGTCATCGAGCGCAAGGGCCGTCGGGTGGGCCTCATCACGACGCGGGGCTTCCGCGACGTGCTCATCATCGGCCGGGAGAAGCGCTACCAGGTCTACGACCTCCAGATCGAGAAGCCTCCACCCCTCATTCCGCGGCGATGCATCGAGGAGGTGCCGGAGCGGCTGCGGGCCGACGGCTCGGTGCTCCAGCCGCTGGGCGAGGCCGAGACGCGCCGGGCGGTGCGGGCGCTCCGCGGGCGCGGCGTCGCCTCCATCGCGGTGTGCCTGCTCCACGCCTACGCCAATCCCGCCCACGAGCGGCGGGTGGGGGAGATCATCGCCGAGGAGGCGCCGGAGGCCTCGGTGAGCCTGTCCCACGAGATCTCGCCCGTGTTCCGCGAGTACGAGCGCACCAGCACGACGGTGGTGAACGCCTACGTCATGACCGCGGTGCGGGACTATCTTCGACTCCTCACCGACGAGATGAAGCGGCGGGGGTGCCGCGGCCGGCTCTTCGTCATGCAGTCCTCGGGCGGCATCGCGACCTCCGAGACCATGGAGCGGTACCCCGTCCGCATGATCGAATCGGGCCCGGCCGCGGGAACCCTGATGGCCGCCGCCTACGGCGAGACGACCGGCCACCGGGACCTCATCGCTTTCGACATGGGTGGCACCACCGCCAAGCTGGCCCTGATCGAGAAGGGCCGGCCGTCCACCACCGCGCTCTTCGAGCTGCACAAGGTCGGGCTCGCAGCGGGCAGCGGCATCCCCATGAACATCCACGCCATCGACCTGGTGGAGATCGGGGCGGGGGGCGGCTCGATCGCCCGCGCGGGCCTCGGGGTGATCGCAGTGGGGCCCGAGAGCGCGTCCTCGATGCCGGGTCCGGCCTGCTACGGGCGCGGCGGCGCCGCCCCGACCGTGACCGACGCCAATCTCGTCCTGGGCTATCTCAACCCGGACGAGTTCGCGGGCGGGACCATGCGGCTCGACGCGGCGGCCGCTCGGCGCGCCATCGAATCACAGGTCGCGCGGCCGCTCGGCCTCGGGCTGGCGGAGGCCGCGTGGGGTATTCATCTCGTGGTCAACACCAACATGGAGCTGGCCACGCGCGTGGTGTCCATCGAGCGCGGCCGCGACCCGCGGGATCTCACCCTCATCGCCTTCGGCGGCTCCGGTCCCGTCCACGGCTGCCGCCTCGCGCAGGCCCTGCGGATCCCGCGCGTCATCCTGCCCGCGGCGGCCGGGGTGACCGCGGCGCTCGGCCTGCTGGCCGCCGACGTGAAGTTCGACGTGTCCCGAACCTACGTGAAGAAGACCGACGAGGTGGCGCTGCCTTATCTGAACGAGATGTACCGCGAGATGGAGGTGCAGGCCGCCGCGGTCGTCCGCGAGTCCGCGGTGGCGGGGGCGGTCGCCCAGCTCCGCAGCGCCGACGCGCGCTACGCGGGCCAGGGGTACGAGCTGAACGTGGCGCTCCCTCCCGGCGTGCTGGCCGAGGCGGACCTGCGCCGCTTCCGCGCCGCCTTCGACGAGGCCTATGCCGGCCGCTACGGCTACGCGAGCCCGGAGGAGCCGGTCGAGATCGTGAACTGGAAGCTGAGCGCGGTCGCGGCCGGGGCGCGGCTCACCCTCCCGAAGCAGACGCCGCGGGGCGGCGCCGATCAGGCGCTCAAGGCGCGCCGGGCCGCTTACTTTCCTGAGAAGGGCGGCTACGTCGAGACGCCGGTGTACGACCGCTATCGCCTGTCGCCCGGCGTCACGCTCGTGGGCCCGGCGGTGATCGAGGAGCGCGAGTCCACCTCGGTGCTGCCGCCGGGCTGCGGGGCGCGCGTGGACGACTACGGGAGCCTGCTGGTGGAGATGGGCTCGTGAGCGGGCGCGGCCTCAATCCGCTCACGCTCTCGGTGATCTGGGGCGCGCTCCAGTCGATCGCGGTGGAGATCGGCACCACGGTGCACAAGACCGCGTACTCCGAGCAGGCGCGCGAGGGTCAGGACTTCTCGGTGGCCCTCTTCGACCCCGCGGGGCGCATGGTGGCGCAGGGACCCTACAGCCCCGGGCACATGGGCGCGATGTCCTTCGCGGTGAGGAACGCGCTGGCCGCCCATCCGGCGGAGAGCCTGCGGCCCGGCGACGCCATCCTGCTCAACGACCCCTTGCTCGGCTCCGGGCACTTCCCGGACTTCTTCATCACCCAGCCCGCGTTTCTCGACGACCAGCTCATCGGCTTCGCGGTGAACATCCTCCACCACACCGACGTGGGCGGGCAGCGGCCGGGCAGCCAGGGCGTGGTCGGCATCTTCGACTACTTCCAGGAAGGCCTGCGCCTGCTCCCCACGAAGGTGTGGAGCGAGTACCAGGAGAACGAAGCGGTCATCGGCATCATCGGCGCCAACACCCGCACCCCCGAGAAGGTGCTGGGCGACCTGCGGGCCCAGCGGAGCGCGCTCCGAGTGGGCGAGCAGCGGCTGCAGGAGCTGGCCGAGCGTTACGGCACCGAGACGCTATCCGCCGCGATGGAGGAGATCATGGACCGCAGCGAGGCCAGCATGCGCGCGGCCATCGCCCGGATCCCGGCCGGCGACTATGCCTTCGAGGACTTCCTGGATGATTGGGGCCCAAACACCGACCCGGTAAAGGTTTCTGTGTGTGTACGCGTGGCCGGTGATCGGCTGACCGTGGACTTCGCGGGCTCGGCCGCCCAGACGCCGTCGGGCCTCAACTCCTACATCAACTACACACGCTCCTACTCCTTCGCGGCGATCAAGTGCCTGACCGACCCCTTCGGCCCCATGAACGAGGGCGCGCTGCGGCCGATCACGGTGGAGGCGCCGCTCGGCTCCTTCCTCAATCCGCGCCCGCCCGCCGGGGGCGGGCCGCGGGCCATCATCTGCTATCGCATCTTCGAAGCGGTGATCGGCGCCCTGGCGCCCGCGCTGCCGGAGCGGGTGGCCGCCGCCTCGTCGCACTTCGCCAACCCGACCTTCGGCGGCTACGATCCGCAGCGCGGCCGGCGGTTCGTGGCCTACGAGCTGGTGCTCTCCGGCACGGGCGCGCGGGCGGGCAAGGACGGCTGCGAGGCCATGGCCTCGGCCTTCAATGCCTCCAATATCCCGGTCGAAGCCCAGGAGGCCAACCACCCGATCATCGTCGAGCGCTTCGAGCTGATCCCGGACTCGGCGGGACCGGGGCGCTTCCGCGGCGGCTGCGGGGTCCGGCGCGACCTGAAGTTCCTGGCCGAGGACGGCAAGCTGACCAATCTCTCGGAGCGCCAACGCTTCGCCCCCTACGGGCTGTTCGGTGGCCGGGGCGGGCGCCTCGCACGCACCGTGATCAATCCCGGCCCCGGGGAGCGCGTGGTGCACGGCAAGGAGTCGGCCGACTTTGCGCCCGGCGATGTGATCTCCTTCGAGCAGTCGGGCGCCGGGGGCTACGGGCCCCCCTTCGAGCGCGACCCGGCGCGGGTCCTGGAAGACGTGCGGGAGGGCTACGTGTCCATCGAGCATGCGCGGCGCGAGTACGGTGTCGTCATCGATCCGTCGAGCATGACGGTCGATGGGGCGGCCACCCGGCGGGCGCGCCATGTCTAGGCTCACCCCGGAGCAGGAGGAGTTCCGCCGCTCGGTCGCCAAGCTCGTGGACACCGAGATCGCGCCGGTGGCCGACGACATCGATGCCCGCGGCGAGTTCCCCGCCGTACTGTTCCGGCGTCTCGGCGCGCTCGGCTACTTCGGGCTGCGCTACCCGGAGCGCTATGGCGGCAGCGAGGCCGACATGGTGACGTTCTGCCTGCTGGCCGAGGAGCTCGGCCGCGGCTCCATGTCGCTGGCCGCCGCGGCCATGATGCAGGCGCTGATGGGGACCCACTTCGTCTTCAAGTACGGCGGCGAGGAGCAGCGCCAGCGCTACCTGGTCCCCGCGCTGCGCGGCGAGAAGGTCGGCGCCTTCGCGCTGACCGAGCCGGGCGCCGGCTCCGATCTCGGCAACATGCAGACGCGCGCCCGCCGGGACGGTGACCACTGGGTGCTCCACGGCACCAAGACCTGGGTGACGAGCGCGCCGATCGCCGACTTCCTGACGGTGGGAGCCAAGACCTCGGACGAGCGCGGCCTCAAGCACATCGCGCTGTTCCTGGTGGACCCGAAGACCATGCCCGGCGTGGTGCAGGGGAGGAAGATCGCCAAGATGTCGGTGCGTGCCTCCGACACCGGCGAGATCGCGCTCGAGGACGTGCGGGTGCCGGCCGACCACGTGCTGGGTGGCGAGAGCGGCGGGGTCGAGAAGATCGGGGCCATTCTCTCCGAGATCCGGGTGATGACGGCCGCGCTGTCGGTGGGCCTGGCGCGCGCGGCCTACGACGCCGCGCTCCGCTACGCGCGGGAGCGAGTAGCCTTCGGCAAGCCCATCGCCGAGCATCAGGCCGTCGCCTTCAAGCTGGCCGACATGCTGACCGGCATCCACGGCGCTACCCTCATGACCTATGACGCCGCCGCCGCGCTGGACCGTGGCGGGACGGTGACGCGCGAGGCGGCAATGGCCAAGCTGACCGCCTCCGAGATGGCGGTGCGGGTGGCCGACGATGCGGCACGCATCTTTGCCTCCTACAGCCTGGCCACCGAGTACCCGGTACAGCGCTACCTGCGGGACTCGCGCTTCCTGCTCTTCGGCGGCGGCACCAGCGAGATCCTGCGCCTGATCATCGCGCGAGACCTGTGAACAATTCCCCTCTCCCCTCTGGGGAGAGGGTTAGGGTGAGGGGACAGTCATGAAGCGAGTCGCCCTGGTAGGAGCCGGAGTCACGAAGTTCGGGGTGCGCAAGGCGAGCTACCGCGATCTCATCTGGGAGGCCGGCAAGGCCTGCTTCGATTCGGTGCCGGCGGTGAAGCCGCGTGACCTCGACGGCCTCGTGGTCGGCAGCGTGATGCCGGAGCGCACCGCCTTCCAGAGCCACATCTCCTCGATGGCGGCGGAGGCCCTCGGCATCAAGCCCTCGTCGCTCTCTGCGCGCACCGAGCACATGTGCGCTTCCGGCACCGTCGGGATCCGCTACGCCTACGCCTTCATCGCGGCCGGGCTGGCCGACCTGGTCATGGTGCTCGGCGTGGAGAAGCTGAACCAGCCGGTGACCGACGAGGCCATCCTCAACATGGGCACGGGCGTGGACCGTGAGTGGGAGGCCTGCCACGGGCTCACCGCGCCGCCGTGCTTCGCCCTGGCCGCCCAGAAGCACATGGCCCGGTACTCCACCACCGAGGAGCAGCTCGCGCGGGTCGGGGTGAAGAACCACACCCACGCCGCGCGCAACCCCACCGCCCACTTCCAGAAGGGCGCCACGCTCGAGCAGGTGCTCTGCTCCCGCATGATCGCGGCGCCGCTGCGCCTGTTCATGTGCTCGCCGATCACCGACGGGGCCGCCGCCGTGATCCTGGCCTCCGAGGAGCGAGCCCGGGACCTGACCACGAAGCCGGTGTGGATCATGGGCACGGGCCAGGCCCTCGACGGCTTCACGCTCTCCTCGCTGCCCGAGGACTACGCCCACTGGCCGGCCATGAAGCGGGCCGCGGACTCCGCGTACCGGATGGCGGGGGTCACGGCCGGAGAGGTGGATCTGGCCGAGGTCCACGACTGTTTCGCCATCGCGGAGATCATCGCCTACGAGGAGCTGGGTTTCTGCGAGAAGGGCGAGGGCGGGCGCTTCGTCGAGAAGGGCCGCGCGGACTACGGCGGCGACGTGGTGGTGAATCCCCGCGGCGGGCTCATGGGCTGTGGCCACCCGCTCGGGGCCACCGGAGTGGCCCAGGCCGCCGAGGTGTTCGCGCAGCTCCGCGACGAGGCGGGCCCGCGCCAGGTGGCGGACGCCCGGATCGGCCTCACCCACAACAACAGCGGCATGGGCGAGCACGTCGTGATGGTGTACGGGCGGTGACCTACTTCCGGGCCGTCGATCCGCTCCCGCTCCAGTCGGTGGAGCACACCAAGCTCCACCAGTTCTACACGCACCTGGCGGCGGGCCGGCTCACCACCACCCGGTGCCTGGGATGCGGCCGGCTCGACTGGCCCCCGCGCGGATTCTGCCCCGAATGCGCCGGCGATGCCTTCGAGTGGGTGGATCTGCCCCGCGAGGGGACCGTGCACGGCTTCACCGTCCAGGAGACCGGCATCCCGGCCGGCTTCACCTCGCCGCTCGTCTTCGCCATCGTCAAGGTGGGCGGGCTCCGGCTCTTCGCGCCGGTCCTCACGCGCGAGCCCGCCGCCCTCCAGGTGGGGGCGCGCGTGCGCTTCGTCCCGGTGCGGGTGGCCGACGAGCCGAAGGGCGCGCCCCGGCACCTGGTCGCCTTCGAGCCGGAATGAAGCCGCTACGGGTCCTCGTCGCCAAGCCGGGCCTCGACGGACACGACCGCGGCGCCAAGGTGGTGGCGCAGGCCCTCCGCGATGCGGGCATGGAAGTGATCTACACGGGGCTCAAGCGCTCCCCGGAGGCGATCGTGCAGGCGGCGCTCCAGGAGGACGTGGACGTCGTGGGGCTCAGCATCCTCTCTGGCGCTCACGAGCCCTTGTCGCGCAAGATCGTGGAGGGTTTGCGCGCCGCCGGCGGGGAGTCCATCCGGGTGGCGGTCGGCGGGACCATCCCGCAGCAGGACGTGCCGAACCTTCGCGCCGCGGGGGTGTGGGAGGTGTTCCCGATGGGGACGCCGCTGCCGGCGATCATCAAGGCGTTCGAGAGGCTGCAGAGAGAGGACTAGCGATGGCCGAGGAGAAGAAGAGCAAGGACGTAGTGCTGCACGCGGGGATTGCCGTGAAGGCGCGGTACGGCCCGGAGGACCTGGCCGGGTTCGATCCGGCGCGGGATCTCGGGCGGCCGGGCGAGTACCCGTTCACGCGCGGCATCCATCCCGAGATGTACCGCGCGCGGGTCTGGACGATGCGCCAGTACGTGGGCTTCGGCACGCCGGCCGAGACCAACCAGCGCTTCAAGTACCTGATGGCCCGTGGCCAGGACGCGCTCAACGTGGCCTTCGACCTGCCGACCCAGCTCGGCCTCGACTCCGACGACCCGCGTGCCGAGGGCGAGGTCGGGCGCGTCGGCATGGCGGTGGACAGCCTGGCGGACATGGAGGAGGCCTTCGCGGGCATCCCGGCCGACCGGGTGAGTGTGTCGCTCACCATCAACTCGATGGCGTCGATCCTCCAAGCCATGTACCTGGTCGTCGCCGAGAAGCAGGGCGTCGCGTGGGACCGGGTCGTGACCACGCCGCAGAACGACATCCTGAAGGAGTTCGTGGCGCGCGGCACCTGGGTCTATCCGGTGGAGGCGTCGCTGCGCCTGGTGATCGACCTGGCCGAGTTCTGCGCCCGCCGGGCGCCCAAGGTCAACCCGATCTCGATCTGCGGCTATCACATCCGCGAGGCCGGCTGCACCACCGCGCAGGAGATGGCCTACGGGCTCGCAATCGTGGCCGCCTACACCGAGCGGCTGCTCGCCCGCGGGCTCGACATCGACGAGTTCGCCCCGCGGCTGTCCTTCAACTTCACCTGCTGGGGGAAGATCTTCGAGGAGGTCGGCAAGTTCCGGGCGGGACGCCGCATGTACGCCCGCCTGATGAAGGAGCGCTTCGGCGCGAAGAACCCGCGCTCGATGATGTTCCGCTCGCTCATCGGCGGGGGCGGCTCCGCCTTCACGGCCCAGGAGCCCGAGAACAACATCGTCCGCGGCGCCTACCTCGCGCTCACCGCCGCGCTCTCGGGTGCCCAGACCATGGCCCTGCCCACCTACGACGAGGCCTACACCATCCCGTCGCCCAAGGCCCAGCTCATCGCGCTCCGCACCATGCAGATCTGCGCAGAGGAGACGGGGGTGGCCGACACCGTCGACCCGCTCGGCGGCGCCTACTATGTCGAGTGGCTCACCAACGAGATGGAGCGGGCGATCCAGGTCGAGCTGGACCACATCGAGCGCCTGGGCGGCATCGTGGAGGCGGTGAAGACGGGCGCGGTCCAGGCCGAAGTGGCGCGCCAGGCCTATCTCTTCGAGCGCAAGCTGCTCTCGGGCGAGATCGCCAAGGTGACCGTCAACCGCCACGTGGCGCCCGACGCGGATACGACCGGCCCGCAGCTCGAGCTGTACTCGTTCGATCGCTCCGTCGTCGAGGCCCAGCTCGCCAAGCTCGGCCAGCTCCGCGCCCAGCGCGACGGCGCCGCCGTGACCCGCGCCCTGGCACGCCTGCGTGAGGAAGCTTGCGGCACCCGCAACCTGATGGAGCCCATCCTCGAGGCCGTCCGCGCCTACGCCACGCTGGGCGAGATCGCGGGGGCGATGAAGGACGTCTTCGGGGAGCACAAGGAGCCGGTCGGGCTCTGAGCGCCTTGACCTCCGCCTTCAGCGTCATCGGCAAGGCGACGCCCAAGCGGGACGGGGCCGAGAAGGTCACCGGCCGCACCCAGTTCCTCCACGATCTGACGCTGCCCCGGATGACCCACGGGGCGATCCTCCGCACGCGCTTCCCGCACGCGCGCATCCGCCGCATCGACACTGCGCGCGCCCGGGCACTGCCCGGCGTGGTGGCGGTGATCATCGCCGACACGGTCGAGCAGCATCCGTTCGGCTTCGCCAAGGACCACCTCGCGCTCAAGGGCGGCAAATCGGGCGGCGGCAAGGTGCGCTGCATCCGGGACGAGATCGCGGCGGTGGCGGCCGAGACCGAGGAGATCGCGTACCGGGCCCTCGAGCTGATCGAGGTGGAGTACGACGAGCTGCCGGTCGTGCTCGATCCCGACGCGGCCCTCCGGCCCGGCGCGCCGCTGGTCCACGAGGAGCTCGGCACCAACCTGGTCAATCTGCGCTACCAGTTCACCCACGGCGACGTGGATGCGGCGTTCGCCGAGGCCGCCGCGGTGGTGGAGGGGACCTACCGCCTCAACTACGTCACCACCGCCTGCCTGGGCACCATGGCGGCCATCGCCTCGTGGAGCCAGGACGACAGCCTCACCATGTGGAGCACCACCCAGGTGCCGTTTCTCTACCAGCGCGACCTCGCGGAGGCGCTCGGCGTCACCGGCGATCGGGTGCGGGTGGTGCAGCCGCCGGTGGGTGGCAACTTCGGGCGCGGGCTCGATCTCTATCCGATCGACATCATCACCGCGCTCCTGGCCCGCCACGCGGGCCGCCCGGCGCGCATCGCCTTCGAGCGCATCGAGGAGTTTCTGGCGAGCCCCACCCGGGAGCCCTGCGTGATCCACCTGCGCACCGCGGCCGACCGCGAGGGCCGGCTGCTCGGACGCGACGCGCGTGTGGTGATCGACAACGGGGCCTACGTCTCGTGGGGCTCCACCACGCCCTACGTGATGCTCTCGACCACCGCCGGCCTCTACCGGGTGCCCGCGGTGCGCTTCGACACCACCATCGTCTACACCAACAACCCGTACTCGGGCTCGATGCGCGGCTATGGCAACCTCGAGTCCACCTTCGCGATCGAGGCCCAGATGGACGAGCTGGCCCAGCGTCTCGGCCTCGACCGGGTCGAGATCCGTCGTCGCAACGCCACCCGCCCGGACGACGTCAACCCGCAGGGCAGCCTCATCACCTCGTGCGCGATGACCGAGTGCCTCGACACGGTCGAGCGGGACATCCACGCGGCCACGCTGCCCCCGCCCGAGGCCGGCTGGAAGCGCGGCGTGGGCTACGCGGCCATGTTCCACGTGGGCGGCGGCGCCCGCGTCTACCGCTCCGACGGCTGCGGGGCCATCCTGAAGCTCGACGACTTCGGCAAGGTGTCGCTGCTCACCGGGGCCAGCGAGATCGGGCAAGGGTCCGAGACGGTGCTGGCCATGATCGTGGCCGAGGAGCTGGGCATCCCGCTCTCGCGGATCGAGGTGATCAACAGCGACACCGCGGTCAAGCCGTGGGACGTGGGGGTGCACGCGAGCCGGACCACGTTCATCGCGGGCAACGCGGCGTTGCTCGCCGCGCGCGAGCTGCGCCGGAAGCTGCTCGTGGTGGCCGCGACGGTGCTCGAGGAGCGGGAGGAGGACCTCGAGCTGGCGGGCGGGCGCGTCTCCGTGAAGGGCCGGCCGGAGCGCGGCATGGAGTACGATCGCGTGGTCCGCGCCGGCCACTTCCGAGAGGGCGGCCGTACCCTCGTGGCCGAGGCCTTCTACGATCCACCCAGCCGCATGCTCGACAAGGATCTGAAGGGCAATGTCTCGGCCACCTACGGCTTCGCGGCCCAGGGGGTCGTGGCCGACGTGAGCCTGGCCACCGGCCAGGTGCGGGTACGGCGGATCGTCTCCGCCCACGACGTCGGCCGCGCGCTCAACCCGCTGGCCGCCGAGGGGCAGATCCACGGGGGCATCCACATGGGCCTGGGCTACGCCCTCTGCGAGGAGCTGGTGATCCGCGAGGGGCGCGTGCTCAACCCTCAGTTCATGGACTACGCGCTCCTCTCCGCCGCCGACATGCCCGAGATCTCGGTGTGCCTCATCGAGACGGTGGACGAGGCGGGGCCCTTCGGGGCCAAGGGCCTCGGCGAGTCGGGCGTCATCCCGGTGGCGGCGGCGGTGGCCAACGCGGTGAAGGACGCGGTCGGGGTGCGGCTCACCGAGCTGCCCATGACCCCGGAGCGCGTCTTCCGCGCGCTCGCCGCGCGCGGCTGACCGCCCCGATGCATCGTCAGCCGATGCACCAGCCGGCGGTCGAGGCCCTCCCGCGCGAGCGGCTCGGGGCGCTCCAGCTCGAGCGCATGCGGGCGACGCTCGCGCGGGCGCGGACCAACCCGGCCTACGCGCGCCGGCTCGGCGCGGCCCAGCCCGGGGACCTGCGCGCGCCGTCGGACTGGGCGCGCCTGCCGTTCCTCACCAAGGACGAGCTGCGCCAGGCCTATCCCTACGGGCTCGCCTGCGCGCCGCCCGGGGCCATCCGCCGGCTGCACATGTCCTCCGGCACCACCGGCAATCCCATCGTGAACCCGTACACCGCGGGCGACATCGAGCAGTGGGCCGAGGTGATGGCGCGCTGCTACGTGGCGGCGGGGGCGCGGGCAGGGGACGTGGTGCAGATCACGCCCTCCTTCGGGCTCTTCACGGGCGGCTTCGGCTTCCACTACGGCGCCGAGCGCCTCGGGCTGCAGGTCGTGCCGGTCGGGGCGGGCCGCACGAGCCTGCAGCTCGCCCTGATGCGCGATCTCGGCGCCACCGTGCTCGCGGCCATCGCGACCTATCCGCTCCGCCTCATCGAGGTCGCGCGGGAGGAGGGGTTCGATCTCGGGTCGCTGCGGCTGCGGGTGGCCATGCTCGGCTCGGAGATGTGGTCAGACGACCTGCGGTCGGTGATCGAGCACGAGCTGCGGCTGACCGCGTTCGACATCATCGGCATGACGGAGACCGGCGGGCCCGGGCTCGGCATCGAGTGCGCGGCCCGCGCCGGCATCCACGTGTGGGAGGACCACTACCTCTGCGAGGTGGTCGATCCGATCTCGGGCGCGCTCCGCGCGGACGGGGAGGAGGGCGAGCTGGTGGTGAGCACACTCAGCCGCGAGGGGCTCCCCCTGATCCGCTACCGCACCCACGACCTCACCCGCGTGGTGAGCCGCGGGGCGTGCGACTGTGGTCGTAGCCACCTCCGACTCGATCGTTTCCGCGGCCGCACCGACGACATGGTGATCTTCCACGGAGTCAACTTCTACCCGCGCCAGCTCGAGTCGCTGATCCTGAGCCAGCCCGGCGCGGGCCACGAGTACCAGATCGTGCTCGAGCGGGCCCCGGGCGGCAGCGACCGCCTGCTGCTGCTGGTCGAGGCGGGGCCCGGCTTCGTGGAGCAGGGCTTGCCCGGGCTGCGCGCGCGGATCAAGAACGCGCTCGCCCTCACGCCAGAGATCAACGTTCTGAAAACAGGCGAGCTGCCCCGACCGCCGGGCAAGGCGGTCCGGGTCGTGGACCGCCGGCCTAGATGATCCCGGCCGCGGCCAGGGCCTGCACCTGGCCTGCGCCGTAGCCCAGCGCCTCGCCGTAGACGCGCGCGTTGTGCTCGCCGAGCCGCGGCGGGAAGGTCAGGGCCGGCGGCGCGCCCGCCGGCGGCGGCGGCAGGAGCACGGTGAGCCCCGAGCGCGGGTCGGTGACCCGCACGAGCCCCGCGGCCACCAGCGGGTCCGCCAGCAGCTCCGCGATCGTGCTCACGCGCGAGGCCGGGATGCCTGCTCCGTGGAGCAGCGCGATCGCCGGCGCGGTCTCGAGACCGGCAAACCGCTCGCCGAGCGCCCGATTCAGCGCGGCCACGTCCGCGATGCGCCCGGCATTGGCCGCGTACTCTGGCCGCGCCAGGCCGGCGAAGGCGGGCAGGGAGCTGAGCGCCGCCCACTGGCGGTCATTGCCCACCGCCATGTACACGTAGCCGTCCCGCGTAGGGTAGACGGAGACCGGGGCGAAGAACTGGTGGGTGTTGCCTCGGCGCCCGACCGGCTCCCGGAGGCTGCCGGTGAGCATGACCGGCGTGAGCATCCAGGAGACCGCGCTGCGGAACATCGAGAGATCGACCCGCCGGCCCGCGCCGCCGACCGCGCGGAGGTAGAGGGCCTTCATGATCTCGCTGTAGCCGTGCTCGCCCGCGCCCAGATCCACCATGGGCAGGCCGAACACGGTGGGCGGGCCGTCGGCCGCGCCGGTCAGCTCCATGAAGCCGGCGCGGGCTTGTAAAATTGGGTCGTAGGCGGCCTCGTCGTGCTCGGGGCCGAAGCCGCTCACGCCCACCCAGATCAGGTCCGGCTTCACCGCGCGCAGGCTTTCGTAGTCGATCCCGAGCCGCGCGTAGCTCCGCGGCCGCTGGTTGCAGGCGAAGACGTCCACGCGAAGCGCGGTCAGCAGCTCCTGCAGGATGCGCCGGCCCTCGGGCAGGCCCAGGTTCAGCGTGATCGCTTCCTTGCCGCAATTGTTCGGCAGGAAGTAGGTCCGCATGCCGTCCTCGTCGAGGATCTGGCGGCCCACGAATCGGTTGGGGTCCGGATGGTGTGGGTTCTCGATGCGAATGACGCGGGCGCCGTCGCAGGCCAGGCGGTAGGTCAGGTACGGCAGCGTGGTGGCCTGTTCGAGGCTCAGCACGGTGAGGCCGCCGAGCGGCATGCCGCTCATGCTCCGGAAGCGAAATAGGCTCGGAGCGGCACGTCCTCGATCCGGAGCAGCAGCGCCTTGCGGACGACCTCCTCGCGGAGCGGCAGCAGCGCCTGCATCTCCGGATCTCGGCGAACCGCCTCGAGGCCGGCCCCCGTCTTCGTAGTGGCGCAGGCGGTCCCGCTGGCCGGGCTTGAGATAGATGAGAGCCAGGTACCGGGCCGGGCGAGATCCTGAACTTGACATAATGTCCCTTATCGGACGTTGATTCGAGTTCGAACTGACCTACCTGGATCGCCCGGCGGCCGCAGCCGCGCGAGCCGCCCCTACTTGCCGAGAGCCTGGAGCTCGGCGATCCTCGCGCGGATGTCCGACGCGCGCCGGGTGTCGGGCGCGTCCTTGAGCAGCCGCTCGTAGGTCGCGCGTGCCTCGGCCGGCTTCCCCGCCAGGGCTTGAGCCCGGGCCAGGTCGAGCAGCGTCTCCTCGAAGAAGAACTGCCTCGGCCCGGCGTCGCGCGCGAGAGCCGCATAGGCCGTGACCGCGTTGGCGTAGTTCCTCTGCGCCTCCCAGGTGTAGCCGACGCCGGAGGCCGCCAGGATGCGCAGGCTCCCGGTCGCCCCCTTGGCCAGCGCGATCTCGTACGCGCCGCGGGCGGCTCCGTAGTCGCCTGCCTGATACTGCAGGTTGCCGAGCTGGTAGGC
>Ga0070698_100002146_pt1 | contig 21864 bp, 24 predicted proteins | sample KBSK1502metaG_FD_65477 | JGI IMG/M metagenome (GOLD analysis project Ga0070698, IMG submission 65477) | Corn, switchgrass and miscanthus rhizosphere microbial communities from Kellogg Biological Station, Michigan, USA - KBS K1-50-2 metaG | ecosystem: Host-associated > Plants > Roots >...
CTCTTCTAAATTTGAATCTCCGTGCCTCCGTGGCTTGTGATCGGCGGGCATTGCTGGGATTCGGGATTTGGGATTTGGGGTTTTGGATTGGGATTCTTTGACAAGCTCCGTGACAGCCTCACGCGAACGAAGGAACAGATTGTCACCCGCTTTGAAGAGATCGTTCAGCAGGCGGACACGGAAGAACAGCGATCCCGGCCCGTTGATGTCGACACCATCGAGGCGCTCGAGGAGCTGTTGATTTCCGCCGATGTCGGCCTCGCCGCGACCGAACGCATCGTCAACGCGGTCCGTGACCGCGCGCGACATGGGGAGAGCCTGCGCGACCTGGTGAAGCAGGAGATTCGGAGGGTCTTCGACACGGTCGAGACCGCCGCGCCCGACGGTCATCATCCGCACGTGACGTTGATCGTTGGGGTCAACGGGACAGGCAAAACGACCACAATCGGGAAGCTCGCGAACCTGTTGAAGGCATCTGGCAAAGAGCCGCTCGTGTGCGCGGCTGATACGTTTCGTGCGGCAGCCGTCGAGCAACTCGAGATCTGGGCGAAGCGCGCCAATGTCGACATCATTCGCGCGAAGGAAGGCGCCGATCCGGCGTCGCTCGTCTTCGACGCGATTCAGTCCGGCAAGGCCCGGGGACGCGATCCGATTCTGGTGGACACCGCCGGACGTCTCCACACGCGCGTCAACCTGATGAACGAGCTGGACAAAATCCGCCGTGTCGCGTCACGCGCCACCGAGGGCGCGCCCCACGAAGTGCTCCTGGTGCTCGACGCGACCGTCGGTCAGAACGGCCTTCAGCAGGCGCGCGAGTTCACCAGCGTCGCCGGCGTCACGGGCATCGTTCTCACCAAACTCGATGGCACGGCGAAGGGTGGCATCGCCGTCGCCATCGCGAACGACCTCAAGCTGCCGATCCGCTACGTCGGTGTCGGTGAAGGCATTGACGACCTGATTCCATTCTCAGCGCAGGATTACGTGGATGCGCTGTTTCAGGAGAAGTGGTGACGGACTTGTCCGACGGGCGGTCCGCTGAAGACGGACCGCCTAGCCAGCGCTGGCCAGTCGGGTCGCGACGCGACCCGACATTGGCGAAGTCGGACCTGCGCTGGATGCGGCGGGCGCTGGAGCAGGCGCGCCGCGGGATTGGGCGCACGACGCCGAATCCGGTGGTCGGCGCGTGCGTGATCACGGATGAGGGCGTCGTGGTCGGCGACGGCGCTCACGAGCGCGCAGGTGAGCCGCACGCCGAAATTCACGCGCTCGAGGAGGCGGGGGAGTCGTCACGCGGCGCGACCTTGTATTGCACGCTCGAGCCCTGCTCGCACACGGGCCGTACCGGTCCGTGCACGGAACGAATCATTGCCGCCGGCATCAAGCGTGTGGTTGCCGCGATGGAGGATCCGTTTCCGCTCGTCAGCGGCCGCGGGTTTGCCGCGCTGCAGGCACATGGGATCGAGGTCGAAGAAGGCCTCGAACGAGATGCGGCGGTGCGACTGAATCAGCCGTACCTGACCACGATCCGCGAAGGACGGCCGTTCATCATTCTCAAAGCTGCGACGAGCATCGATGGCCGCATCGCCGAAGCGCCCGGCAGACAGACGCAGCTCACGTCGGCGGCTGCCAACCGCCGGGTGCAGTACCTCCGCGCCCAGGTCGATGCGATCGCGGTTGGATCCGAGACGATTCTCGTCGACGACCCCGTACTCACCGCGCGGGAGGTGTACCGCGAGCGGCCATTGACGCGAGTGGTGTTCGACCGTCGCCTGCGCACATCACCGCACGCCCGGCTATTCTCGACCCTTTCCGCAGGACCAGTGATAATAGTAACGACGCGCGAGGCCGTGGCGACGAGGGGCGCCGAGCGATCCGCGCTCGAGCGGAGCGGCGCGAACGTGCTCGCAGTCGAGGGCCCCGGTATGCGACGCGCGCTTCGAGCCTTGTCCGGTCTTGATATTCAGAGTGTCCTGCTCGAGGGAGGAGCGGCGCTCCACGCGGCGGCGTGGGACGAAGGCGTCGTAGACTACGTCCAACTGTACGTCGCTCAGGTCGGTCTCGGAACCGCCGGCGTTCCGTTGCTCGATGGCCGCCACTGGTCGCTTTCATCATTAATCGATCCCAGCGTGGAAGTACTGGGGCCGGATACACTCATCGAAGGTTATGTTCACAGGCCTCATTGAAGTTGTCGGCACAATCGCAGAACTCAAGACGACGACGTCCGGATTTCGGATTCGTATCCGGACGCCGCTGGCGTCTGAATTGGCACCCGGGGACAGCCTTGCCGTCAACGGCGTCTGCCTGACCGTGACCGCGGCCGATAAAGGTATGGTGCACGCGGAAATCGGCCCTGAAACGGCGCGCGTCACCGCGCTCGGATCCTTGCAGCACGAGCAGCGCGTCAACCTCGAGCGCTCGATGCGAGTAGACAGCCGAATCGGCGGACACTTTGTCCAGGGGCATATCGACGGCACCGGGGTCATCGACGAGATTCGGCCGGATGGCGACTCGCACTGGCTGACGATCTCGTTCGATCGGGGCTTGTCGCCCTATCTCATCCGGAAGGGATCGATTGCCGTCGATGGAGTCAGTCTCACCGTGGCGGGCCTCGGAGGCAACGTGTTCGACGTGATGATCATCCCATTTACCTGGGCGAACACGAGTCTCTCAACGCTGCGGCTGCGCGATCGCGTGAACCTCGAATGCGACATCATTGGCAAGTACGTCGCGCGCTCCGTTGAGTTGATGGAGGAGGGCCGGTTGAGGCCGGCCCCAACGACCTGAGAGTAAGCGGTGCGTGGAGCCGGCTCTAGCCGGCCCGAAAGCCTATGGCCAAGAGCATTCGTATCGCGAAAGGTGCCCGCAAGCGCAGCCCCTTTGCTTCCATCGAGGAGGCGGTCGCCGCGATCCGCGACGGTCGGATGATCATCGTCTGCGACGACGAGGACCGGGAGAACGAGGGCGATCTGACGATCGCGGCGGAGAAGGTGACGCCGGCGGTCATCAATTTCATGGCGAAGCACGGCCGCGGGCAGATTTGCCTGTCGATGACCGGGGATCGCCTCGACGAACTCGAGATTCCGCTGGCGGTTAATGCGAACACCACGGCGTTCGGCACGGCGTTCTGCGTTCCCATCGATGTGAAACGCGGCGGCACCGGCATCTCCGCGGCCGACCGAGCAGCGACGGTGCTTGCCGCCATCGATTCCGCGACCAAGCCATCGGATCTAGCGCGCCCTGGCCACGTATCGCCGTTACGCTCGCGTGACGGCGGCGTAATGGTGCGGGCGGGGCAGACCGAGGCGGCGGTCGACCTCGCGCGCATGGCCGGCCTCCATCCGGCGGGGGTGATCTGCGAAATCATGAATGAAGACGGCACGATGGCGCGCGTGCCGGAGTTGACGAAGTTCGCTCGCAAGCACGGGCTGCTGATGATCACGATCGCCGATCTGATCCAGTACCGGATGCGCACCGAACGTCTCGTGAAGCGCGTGGCGCACGCCCAATTGCCGACCGAACACGGCGATTTTCAGATCTACCTTTACGACAATCAGGTGGACGGAATGACGCACGTCGCGCTCGTCCGGGGCGAGATCGGCGAAGGCAAGGATGTGCTCGTGCGCGTCCATTCCAAGTGCCTCACCGGGGACGTGTTTCACTCGGCGCGCTGCGACTGCGGCGCGCAGCTTGACACCGCGATGACACGGATCGCGTCCGAAGGACGCGGTGTGCTGCTCTATCTCAACCAGGAAGGCCGGGGCATCGGCCTTGTCAACAAGATCCGCGCCTATGAGCTGCAGGACGGGGGGTTGGACACCGTCGAGGCGAATGTGCGTCTCGGGTTCAAACCGGACCAGCGCGACTATGGGATCGGCGCGCAGATTCTCACGGACCTCGGCATAAAGACCATGCGGCTCCTGACGAACAACCCGCGCAAGTTCATCGGACTGCAGGGATACGGGCTGGCGGTCTCGGAAGCCGTTCCACTCGAGATTCCCGCCTCAGACTCCACCCGGAAGTACCTCAAGACCAAGAAGGACAAGCTCGGGCACCGGCTCTCATCGGTGTAGGATTCGATCGCGGACCTGGAAGGTCCGCGCCGCCTTTCGTCAGACTGGCCAGAGGTTGCCCGATCCGTCTATCTCGCCTAAGATAAGCGTTTGCGTCCGTTGGGCTTAACCCTCGCGTGGGGAGCCCGTGCGGTGTTCCGCCCAGGGGATCCATGTTCGAGTCGCTCAGCACGCGCATCCAGGATGTTTTCAAGTCGCTGCGCGGCGAAGTCCGGCTGACGCCCGAGCATGTCGAGACCGCGCTGCGCGAGATCCGGCTGGCGCTGCTCGAAGCCGACGTCAACTTCAAAGTCGTCAAGGCGTTCGTCGATCGCGTCCGCGATCAGGCGATGGACCAGACGGTCCTGAAGAGCCTGTCGCCTGGACAGCAGGTCATCAAGATCGTCCGCGACGAGATGCTTGCGCTGTTCGGCGATGCCGAAGGCGGACTGCGCAAGGACGCGCCGTCACCGCGCGTGGTCCTGCTGCTCGGACTGCAGGGCTCGGGCAAAACGACGACGTCCGGAAAGCTTGGGAAGTGGCTGGCGCGGCAGGGACGCCATCCGCTGATGGTCTCCACCGACGTGAGGCGGCCTGCCGCCATCCAGCAGCTCGCGATCGTCGGCGAACAGGCCGAGGTGAAGGTCTACGGACCGGAAACGATGGATCCGGTTGCGCGCGCGAGCGGGGCGCTCGCGGAAGCGAAGGCCAAGGGATTCGACACGGTCATCGTCGACACCGCGGGCCGGTTGCACATTGACGACGACCTGATGGACGAACTGCAGGCGATCAAGGCCGCCGTGCAGCCGTCCGACCTGCTCTACGTCGCGGACGCGATGACCGGGCAGGACGCGATCAAGAGCGCCGGCGAATTCAACCGGCGCATCGGCGTGACGGGCGTCGTCCTGACCAAGCTCGATGGCGACGCGCGAGGCGGCGCGGCCCTCTCGGTGGTGTCGGTGGTCGGCGTCCCGATCGCGTTTGTCGGCAGCGGCGAGCGGCTCGAGGATCTCGAGCTGTTCCACCCGGACCGCATCGTCTCGCGGATGCTCGGCATGGGCGACGTGCTGTCGCTCATCGAGAAGGCCGAGCAGGTCATCGACCAGGACGAGGCGGAGCAGCTTGAGGAGAAGCTGCGGAAGAACGATTTCACGCTCGACGACTTCCGCAAGCAGCTGAAGACGATCCGGCGGATGGGGCCGCTCGAAAGCATTCTCGGGATGATCCCCGGGCTGGGGAATTTGAAGGAGCTGGCCGAGAACAAGCCGGACGAGAAGCAGATGGGGCGCGTCGAGGCGATCATCGGGTCGATGACGCCGGATGAGCGGCGCAACGACAAGATCATCAACGGCAGCCGCCGGAAGCGTATTGCGAAGGGCAGCGGCACATCGGTCGAAGAGGTGAATCGGCTGCTGAAGCAGTTCACCGAAATGCGAAGGGTCCTCCAGATGATGAATCAGGGAGGGCTGCAGGGAATGGGCAAGGGGTTCCCGAAGATGCCGAAGATGCCTGGCGGCGGTTTCCCTGCGCCGGGCGGCAAGAAGCGGAAAAAAGGCGGGCCGTGGGGGCTGATCAAGACGCGATGACGTCTACCGACTTCCGACTACGGTCTACCGTCCTAGGTTGTGCTGGACGGTCGACGGTAGACGGTAGACGGGTAGACCTGAGACGGGAGAACAGATGCTATCGATTCGTTTGCGGCGGATGGGGTCAACTAAGAAGCCCTATTTCCGCGTGGTAGTCACCGAGGCGCGTTCGGCGCGCGACAGCAGCTTTGTCGAGAACGTGGGCACGTATCATCCGCGTTCGAAGCCGGCGCAGGTCAACCTCAACAAGGAGCGCATCCAGCACTGGATCAATCTCGGGGCGCGGCCCTCGGACTCGGTGCGCACGCTGCTCGCCAAGCATCTTTCGCGCGATCTGTCGGCGCCTGCCGTCGCCACGACGCCCGCTCCGCTGTGACGGCCGCGGCGGACGGGTCGCCGGGCAACGCTGGCAACCCGATCAAAGTGGTCGTCGAAGTGATTGCGCGCGCGCTCGTCGATCATCCTGACAGCGTCCGGGTGACCGAGACCGAGCGTCGCGGTATGACGGTGCTGTCGTTGACGACGGCGCCCGGCGACATGGGGAAGATCATCGGCCGGCAGGGACGGACAGCCGCCGCGTTGCGCACACTGGTGGCGTTGACCGCGGAAAAGCACGGTGTGCGGGCGCAACTGGACATACGGGACTGACGTGAGCCGGGATTCGGGACTCGGGACTCGGGATTCGAACGCCCAAGCTCGGGACTCGCGGTCCGAATCCCGAAGCCCGAATCCCGAATCCCGGGACGACTGGGACCAGATGGCTCTGGTGGGGCGCATCACGAGGTCTCACGGATTGCGCGGACACGTTGTCGTCCATCCCGAGACCGATTTTGTTGAAGAGCGGTTTGCCGGGGGTGCGACGTTCTGGACCCGTTCGGCCGCCGGCGACGAGCAGTTGACGATCGTCTCGTCGCGGGTACAGAACGGCCGGCCGATCGTCGGCTTCGAAGGCTTCGCGTGTGTAGAAGATGTGGAGCGGCTTGCCGGCCTCGAGCTGAGGGTACCGGAAGAGACGTTACAGCCGCTGAAGCCCGGCATGTATTACGAGCACCAGCTCATCGGGTGCGGCGTGGAGACCACGGATGGCGACGTCGTCGGCGAGGTCGCGAAGGTTGAAGGCGGTGGCGGCGCGAGCCGCCTGACGGTGAACGGACCGCGCGGTGAAGTCCTGATTCCGCTGGCGGTCGACATCTGCGTCGAGATCGACGTGGCGAACAGGAAAATCCGGATTAGTCCACCGGACGGGCTGCTGGATCTGAACGAGGCGACGAAATTAACCACGAAGACCCGAAGGACACGAAGTTGACGGATGTTCTCGTGTGCTTTGCGGCCTTCGTGGTTAAAGATCGACAGTGAAGTTCGACATCGTCACGATCTTTCCGCGGATGGTGGAGGCCGCGTTGGCGGAAGGGATCGTCAGCCGCGGGATTGCCAGCGGGGCGCTCGACGTGGAGGTCCACGATCTCCGCGACCACACGAGCGACCGCCACCGCAGCGTGGACGACGTGCCGTATGGCGGCGGGCCGGGTATGGTGATGAAGCCGGAGCCGCTGGTGCGCTCGGTCGAGGCGATCAGGAGTCGCCGCGGAACGCCCGACGCAGTGATTCTGCTCTCGCCGCAGGGGAGGCGCTTTACGCAGGCCGAAGCCGTACGGTTGAGCGGCCTCGCGCATATCGCGCTCTTGTGCGGCCGATATGAGGGGATGGACGAGCGGGTACCGAAGCTCGTGGGCGCCGAAGAGCTGTCGCTCGGCGATTTCGTGGTGAGCGGCGGCGAGCTCCCTGCGATGATTGTGGTCGATGCTGTCAGCCGGTTAGTCCCGGGAGTGGTCGGTGACGAGCAGTCGGTCGCGGAGGATTCGTTTGCGAGGGGGCTGCTGGACTACCCGCACTACACGCGGCCGGCGGAGTTCGAGGGAATGAAGGTGCCCGATGTGCTGCTGTCGGGGCACCACGCCGACGTACGGCGGTGGCGAAGGAAGACCGCGCTGGCGCGGACCCTGGATCGCCGGCCGGAGCTGATCGAGCAGGCGGTGCTCGACGACGAGGATCGCAAGCTACTTGACGAGATTCAAAGAGAGCGGCGGGCCGTAAAGGCCCGCCCTACAAACGAGAGTTAAGCGACAGGGTAGGCGGCCCTTTACGGGCCGCAAAATGGAGAGCAGGAGGGCGGGTCCTTTTGGACCGGCCGGAGCAAAGGGAGACGTGAGATGAGCGCGATAGAGCTGGTCGAGAAGTCGCAGTTAGTGGAGCGGCCGCGAATGAAATCCGGCGACACCGTGCGCGTGCACGTCAAGGTGCGCGAGGGCGACAAGGAGCGCATCCAGATCTTCGAGGGGATCATCATCGGCCTGCATCGCGGCGGGGCTCGTGCGTCGTTCACGGTGCGCAAGGTGTCGTTCGGGCAGGGTGTGGAGCGCATCTTCCCGCTGCATTCGCCGACGATTGCCAAGGTCGATGTCGTTCGGTCGGCGCGCGTCCGGCGCGCGAAGCTGTACTTCCTGCGCGAGCTGAAGGGGAAAGCCGCCAGGATGAAGGAAACCAAAAGGCCACAGTAGGACCCATGGTCAAAGTGCGTGCGATGCGGACCCTGGAAAACGCCTTGCGGCGTTTCGGGTTCCATCGCATCGCCGGCGTCGACGAAGTCGGCCGGGGCTGCCTGGCCGGTCCGGTTGTCGCCGCCGCGGTGGTTCTCGACCCGGAACGCTATATCGCCGGCGTGTGCGACTCGAAGATGATCACCGCCGCCGAACGCGAACGGCTCTTCGGGGTGATCACCACGAAAGCGATCGCCTGGTCCGTGGCGTCGGCGCAGCCCGCCGAAATCGACGAGATCAACATCCACCGCGCCTCGCTCGAGGCGATGCGCCGCGCCGTCATGATGCTGGCGCCGCTGCCCGACCTCGTTCTCGTCGATGCGTTCCGGATTCCAGAGCTGCTGATGGCGCAGCGCGGGGTGCTGCACGGTGATCGGCGGTGCACGTCGATTGCCGCCGCATCCATCGTCGCAAAGGTCATAAGGGATCGCGAAATGCTCGTGCACCACGCAGAGGACCCACGCTACGGCTACGATCGGCACAAGGGCTATGCCACGGCTGACCACCTTGCTGCGGTCGCCCAGCACGGGTATTCGACGCTGCATCGCCGCTCATTCAGGCCGCCCTCACTGTTTGACGACATGACCCCGCCTGGCAAGACGCCCTGTGGCAATTGATCGAGACGCGACACTAAAGCAGGCGGCCAATTTGCTCCGCCAGGGGAAGCTCGACGGAGCCATCGATCAGTACGTCCGTCTGATCACCGAGCAACCGGAGGACTGGAATTCCGCCAACGCACTCGGCGACCTGTATCTGCGCGCCGGGAAGAACGACCTGGCGGCCGAACAGTTCACGCGGATTGCCGATCATCAGTTCGCGGAGGGATTTCTGCCGAAGTCGGCGGCGCTCTACAAGAAGGCGCTGAAGGTGAAGGTGGACGACGAGCACATCCTGATGCAGTTGGCCGAAATCGGTGAGCGCCAGGGGAAGTTCGCCGACGCGAAGTTTTATCTTCACAAAGTCGCGAAACAGCGCCAGGGCCGTGGCGAAGACCGGGCCGCGGCGGAATGCATCCTCCGCCTCGGATCGCTCGAAGGCTCCGACCTCGAGTCGAAGATCGCGGCAGCCCGCGCCGCGCAGTCGATTGGCGACGCGTTTCGCGCCGTCGAGCTTCTCAAGGATGCCGCACAGGTCCTCGACAAGGAGAAGCGCCGCAACGAAGCGTTCCAGCTGCTGGCGGATGCCGCGGAAATCGACCCGTTCGACGCCGATCTGCGTAATCGCCTCGCACGGGAGTTCGTCTCGGCGGGGCAGCCCAACCGCGCCCGCGCCTATTTGAGCGCCGAAACGGCAGGCGACGATCCCGATCTGCTGTTGGCACTGGCGACAATCGAGTTCGCGGAGGGCAAGGAAAACGACGCGCGCACCGCGATGGCGCGGGTGCTGGCCCTTGCGCCGGAGCGCGAAGCGGACGTGGCGCGCCTTGCAGACGAGCTGATCACCGCAGGGCGGGTCGAATCCGCGTACGCATGCGTTGACGCCATCACGGACGCCGCGCTGCTCAAGGACGACATTCCGCGAGCCGTTGCGGTGCTTCAGAAGTTCGTCGAGCAGGGCCCCCACATTCCCGCACTGGCGAAGCTCGTGGCGATCGCCGCGGACTCGAAGATGGTGGAGGCGCTGCGCCCGGCGCAAGGACAACTCGCCGACGCGTACCTCGATGCGTCGATGGGCGACGAGGCGCGCGTGCTCGCCGAAGATCTGGTTCGCTCAGATCCCGCCAGCGACGCGCATGCGGACCGACTGCGCCGTGCGCTGGCGATGCTCGGAGTCACCGATTCCGAACAGGTGATCGTGCGGGTTCGCGCGGGTGTGGCTCTGGGGGCAGAAGACGACGACCTCCTGCCGATGGAAAATCCGGACTTCTCAGATGTCGTAACAAGTATCGACGAAGCCGTCGTGCTCCCCGAGCTCGATGTGTTCGTCAACCGGGACAACGAGATCCGGGATGTACCGGATCCCGCGCTCGATCTCTCACTCGAGCCGCCGGACGAGATGCCCGGGGCTGTGCAGGATCCGACGATTTACGGCGACTCGGCGGTGACGCTCGAGGCGTCCGAAATCGATCTGAGCGGCGCATTGTCCGGTCTGACGTCGTCGGCCCTGGACATCGCGGACCATACGGATGAGAGCCCGCCCGACGCGGCGGAGCCTGCGGAAGACATCGAAGAGGTGTTCGCGCAGATGCGCGCGAAGAGCGGACGCGAGCAGCAGGCGTCGGCCGCGCTCGGTCAGTACCAGCAGGCATTGCAGTACCTGGAGCAGGGGCTCGTCAAGGAAGCGATTGCCGAGCTTGAGGGCGCCGCGAAGGTGCCGATGCTGCGGTTCAGGGCGGCGGCGCAGCTGGGGCGCGTGTATCTCGAGGGCGGCGACGTCGCGGCGGGCGTCGAGTGGCTCGAGCGCGCGGCGGAGGCTCCGGCGCCGACGCCGGAGGAAGGCCATGCCGTGCTGTACGATCTGGCCGCTGCGCTCCAGACGCACGGAGAATCGTCGCGTGCGCTCGCGATCCTGATGGAGCTCGATGCGGATGCGGACGGTTTTCGCGATGTTCGCGATCGCATCGCGCAGCTCACGCGGGCGCAGACGGGGAGCCACAGCGGGTGAGGCGCACGCTTTTTATCGCCTTCTTCTTCGAGATCGGGTTCGCGCTGCTGGTCGTTCCGTGGTCTGCATTCTGGGATCGCAACTACTTTGCCGAAGCGCTTCCGCCGATCCGCGCCTTCATCACCAACAACTTCGTCCGCGGAGCCGTATCGGGTCTCGGATTGATCAACATCTTCGCCGGCCTCGGCGAGATTATTTCGATGCTGATCGCGCGCAACATGGAAAGCCCCACGACGCCGTTTTCGGCCACGCCGCTGACGAAAGACTGAACGTTCCACTTTTCACTTTTCACCGTGACCCCCGTCATCTGCCTGATCACGGACCGCCACCGTCTTGGTGAGGCCTGGGAGCCGGCGTTCATCCAACGCGTACGAGCGGCGGCACGGGCGGGCGTCCATCTCATTCAGGTGCGTGAGCGCGATCTCGCTGGCGGGGCGCTTGCCCGCCTCACGGAACAATGCCTCGACGCGGTTCGCGGTACACGGGCGCGCGTGGTCGTGAATGATCGCCTCGATGTCGCACTCGCGGTGAGTGCGCACGGCATGCATCTGCGTGGAGACTCGATGGGGGACGCCGCGCGGATAAAGCGGATCGCGCCGCCCGGGTTCCTGATCGGACGGTCCGTCCACTCGGTGGAGGAAGCCCTCGCGGTTACTGGGAACGGTGCGGTTGACTATCTGGTTTTTGGAAGCGTGTTCGAGACCAGGTCAAAACCTGGACGGGAGGCGGCGGGTCTGCACGCGCTTGACGCGGTGTCGACGTCAACGACGGTGCCGGTGCTGGCAGTCGGCGGCATCTCAGCGTCGCGCGCGGGCGCTGTCGCCCGCGCGGGCGCTTCCGGTATCGCAGCCATCGGCCTGTTCGCCGACGCTCCGGTTGAGGCCATGCAGGGCATTGTTGCGCAGATCACGTCGGCGTTTGACACACCTGAACCTCTTCCCTAACATGGCGCATCGATGGCAGTCGTGAATCGGTCGGAGTCCGATTTTGGTGCCCGGATACGGCAGGCCCGCGAGCAGCGCGGCATCTCGCTGCGCCAGATCGCCGAAACGACGAAGATTTCCGTCAGCGTGCTCGAGGCACTCGAGCGCAACGACATCGCGCGGCTGCCGGGCGGTATCTTCTCCCGCGGGTTCGTTCGGTCGTATGCCGTCGAGATCGGCGTCGATCCCGAGCAGACGGTCCGTGACTTCATGGCCCAGTTCTCCCACGACTCGGTGACCGCGGGGAGTCCGCACGTCGACGTCAACGAGCTCGGTCCTGGCACGCGGCGGCTCGATCCTCGCGCCTTGATGCTCCTCGGCACTATCGTGGTCGCCGTCGCGGTTATTCTGTATTGGTCATTCAGCACGAGATAGGTCCCTCTTAAAGGTTTCAACCGTTCCACTCTGTCACCACCCATGGACTCTGGTCTCAAAACCCCGCTGCTCGATTTCTTTCGTCGTGGTGACGTCGCCAGGGACATACGCCTGCAAGCGGCGCAGGGCGCGATGGCACCACGGGCGCACGAGCAGATCGGCCTGCTGATGCTGCTCGTCAACGATCAGGATCCGGACGTTGTCGCGGCCGCGGAAGCGACGCTTGCGGCAATTCCGCGCGAGTCCCTCGCGGGGTTTCTCGCGCGGTCCGATGCGTCGCCGGCGATGCTCGAGTTCTTTACCGCGCGCGGCGTTCAGCCGGCGGAGGTCCCGCTCTCCGAAGTGGACAAGCCGCTGCTCGACGTCGGGGAGGCCGCCCCGGAGCCTGTGATCGACGACACGCTGCCGCCCGAGGGGCAGGAACGGGCGTCGACGCTCCAGAAGATTGCGTCACTGACGGTTGCCCAGCGCATGGCGCTGGCGATGAAGGGGAGCCGCGAGGAGCGCGCGATTCTCATTCGCGATCCGAACAAGATCGTCGGCGTGGCGGTGTTGAGCAGCCCGAAGATCAACGAGGCCGAGGTCGAGAGCATCGCCAAGATGTCGACCCTCTCGGAAGAGCTCCTGCGGATGATCGCCTTTTCGCGCGCGTGGACGAAAAACTACGGCGTCGTTCATGCGCTCGTGAAGAATCCAAAGACGCCGCTCGCGGTGGCCATGAACTTCCTGTCCCGGCTCACCGAAAAGGACGTGCGGGCGATCTCCACCAACCGCAACGTGGCAGACGCCCTGCGCACCACTGCTCGGAAGAAAATCGTCATCGACAAGTAGAGCGCCGGCCTTCGCGCATGAACGGACGTTAGCGCTTCGGCGCGGCACGCCTTCGTCAGGCCCCGATCGGCCGCGCAGGCGTGACCGCGAGGCTTACGACATGAACAGGCCGCCATTCGCGTGAATGGTCTGTCCCGTGATGTAGCGGGCGTCCGGGCCTGACAGGAATCGGACGAGCGCCGCGATCTCCTCCGGCCTGCCGCGGCGGCCGACCAGCGGCGCGTGAAGCGCGTGGTGCGCCGGCTCCTTGCCGGAGCCGCGACTGGTGTCGATCAGTCCAGGAGCCACGCAGTTCACCGTGATGCCGTACCGAGCGAGGTCGTGCGCGAGCGCGCGCGTCAGGCCGACGAGGCCTGCTTTGGCGGCGATGACGTGGGCGCGGCCCGCCGCGCCCGTAAATGACGATAGTCCTCCGATGTTGACGATCGCGCCGGTGCCTGAGGCGGTCAGGTGGGGCAGCGCGGCGTGGCTGCACAAATAGGCCGAGTCGAGAATCGTCGAGATGATCTCGCGCCACTCCGCATAGTGGAGGTTCGCGAAATCGGTTTCCTTCCGTACGGCGGCGTTGTTCACGAGGACGTCGATGCGGCCGAAGGCGCCGACCGCCGCATCGATGAGTGCCTCAACGGCCTTGGGATCCGAGACGTCGGCGAGCGTCACCGCGGCGCGGCCCCCGGCGCGGCGGATCTCCTCCGCAACCGCTTCGGCTTCCGCCATCGACGAGCGCGCGTTGACGACAACAGCGGCACCGGCGTTCGCGAGCGCGAGCGCAATCGCGCGGCCGATGTTGCGTCCGCTTCCAGTGACGAGTGCGACGCGCCCCGACAGATCGTCGCGGTCGCTCATGACCGGAACTCGCTCAACGCGGTGAGCGTCGGATGCGCGAACACGTCATACGACAGGCGCTGCAGTCGCTCACCCGAGGCACGGGTCCACCCGCCGGAGAGTACGTTGTCCATGAACTTCGCTTCCAGTTCCGCTGTTGACAGCGGCGCGTGCGCGCCGCCGCGCATGAATGGCTGGCGGAACTCGCGCTCCCGGCCGTCCGCGAACGTCGCGCGCAGATGGCCGGAATAGTTGCGTGGGTAGTCGTCCTTTGGATTGATCGCGTAACGAATCTTCGCGGCCAGCGCCCGCACGACGGGGTCCTTTATGCGCGCTTCGGTGAACTGGGCGAATCCCGCCTTGCGGTCGACGAACCCGACCGCCATGCAGAACGGCGTGCTGAATTTCGCCGCATAGGGCGTGGGGGGCTGCTGCTTGTCGGAGAGCGGCTCCCACAATCGGTGCACGGTGCCCTCCGCCACTTCGCACACGATGCCGGTGATGTCCTCCGCGCGCGCGCCATCGCGTGCCAGCTCGATCGCGCAGTCGATGAACGGTTGCGTCATCGTACCGCATGCGTACGGCTTGAATGCGATCGTCTCCATCCGCCACGTCTGTCCGAGGCCGTCGAGCAGCTTTCCAAAGTCTGGCGTGACGGACGGCGCGAAGGCATGGAAGAAACCGTGCCTCCCTTCGAGCACCGTTCGCGGCCCGAGAAACCCGCCGCGTGCCATCAACGCCGCGCGTAGCCCCGACTGCGCCGCCCAGCCGGCGTGCATCCGCTTGGTCCACGTGCCTTCGGAGAGGTACTCGATGATGCCGGAGGCCATGCTGCCGGCGATGCCGAGCGCGGAAACCATTGCCTCCTGCGGCAGCCGCAGCGCGACGCCTGTTGCACCCGCCGCCGCGAGCGCGCCGAACACCGCCGTCGGATGGAAGCCCGCTTTGTGGGTTGCCTTCGGGGCCACCAGGCTGAGCCGGCATAACAGCTCGGTCCCGGTGACGATGCCGGCGAGCAGGCTGTCGCCGCCGAGGCTTTCACGCTCGCATGCGGCCAGCACGGCCGGAACGATGACCGCGCCTGAATGCACCGGACCGCCCTCGAACGTGTCGTCGAAATCCTCGCCGTGCGCGGCCGTGCCGTTGACGAGTGCGGCGCCAAACGCGTCGCACGTGCCGGTGTGTCCGAGCGCCGTGCACAGGCCTCCACGATCGACTGCGTGAAGCGTCGCCAAAACGTATGGCTCGCGGCGCGCGGCGATGCAGAGTCCGGACACATCGAGGAGCAGCTTGCGCGCCATCTCCCGTGCGCCGCCTGGCAGCTCCTCGGCCTTGGACGCCGCGAGCCACGCGGCGATCGTTTCCGCGTGCGTCGCGTCCCTCATGCTTCGCGCAGATGACGCACGACAGAGCCGATGATAAAGAGAAACGCCGTGATGAGCAGGCCCGCAGCAATCGGATCCTGGATGAAGGTCCGATAGTCTCCGTCCGAGAGCACGAGCGCTCGGCGGTAGTTCGATTCCACCACGAACCCGAGCACGACACCCAGGACCATCGGCAGGACGGGCAATCTGAAATATTTCATCGCGCTGCCGAGCACGCCAAACGCGATCGCGAGACCGACATGAAAGAGGCTGGTCTGGATGGCGTAGACGCCGGAGACGACGAGCGCGTAGATGAACGCCATCAAGTAGGGCTTCGGCCGGCCCACGAGCCACATGCAGGGCGACATGATCAGATAGCCGATGATGAGCATTGCGACGTTGGCCACGAAGAGCCCTGTGTAGAGACCATGCACCACGTCCGGGTGATTCACGAACAGCAGCGGTCCGGGAATCAGTCCGTGCATCAGGAAGCCGCCAAGCAGGACTGCGGACGAGTTCGAGCTCGGAATACCGAGGCTCAACATCGGCACGAGCGCAGTGCACGCGACCGTGTTGTTGGCCGCCTCGGGGGCAGCAATCCCTTCGGGCGAGCCGTGTCCGAATTCCTCCTTGTGACGCGACCAGCGCCGTGCCTCGTTGTAGGCCAGAAAGCTCGATACCGCCCCGCCTGCGCCAGGCATCATCCCTTCGAACGCGCCGACGACCGATCCAATCGCCTGGGGGAGCGCGATGCGCCTCCAGATCGCGGGGCTGGGGAACTTGATCCGGGCGTCCTCGAGCGTCGCCTTTTCCCAGTCGGGTTCGCCCGTCTTCATGAACAGCTCGCTCATCGCGTACACGCCGACCATCACCAGTAGCGGTGGAATGCCGGACAGCAAGTCCGGGCTTCCGAATGTGAAGCGGTTGAGACCCGTAACCGGATCGGTGCCGATGGTCGAAATCATGAGACCCAGGACGCCGGCGATAAACCCTGTGACGAGGGATTCGCCGGACAGCGTCGCAATCACGCTCAACCCAAGCACGCCGAGGGCGAAGTACGACGAGGGCGTGAACGCGAGCGCGACGCTGGAGAGGCGCTCGGTCAGCCCTACGAGGACGAGCATGCCGAACAGGCCGCCGACGAACCCCGAGTACAGCGAGATGCCTAGCGCTTCGCCGCCCTTCCCCTGCTGCTTCATCATGTAGCCGTCGACCACCGTCGCCGCGGCTGCGTTGGTGCCGGGCGTGCCGATGAGAATCGCCGGGATCGAACCGCCATACTCCGCGCCCACATACGTCGAGGCCAGCAACACCACGGCGGTCGTAGGAGCCATGCCGTAGGTAAAAGGCAGCAGCAGAGCCATCGTGATCGACGGCGAGATGCCCGGCAGCGCCCCGCCGAGAATCCCCCAGGTGACACCACCAAACGCGGCTGGGACGATCGGTGTGGTGAAGAGGCTGCCGAGCGCGGCCAGGAGCTCGGTCATCGGATGGGGAGAGTACCGGGGGTCACAGCAGCGAGGGCCATATGCCGGCAGGATGCGCGATGTGGAGCAGACGGACAAACAGCAGCCAGAGGACGACCGCGCCGCCAATCGCGACGCCGGCAGCGCGGCGATTCAGTTCGCCGCCCTGGTAGTACACCGTTGCCGCGATCAGCGCGGCGATCGACAGAATGTATCCAAGCCACGGCACCACAAGAATGTAAATCACCCCGTTCATCAACATCCCGAACACGCGCCATGCCACACCCCGCTGAAGGCGGGGCTTCGGTATGGCTGGCGTCGCATCGGGCGCGGCCGCCCTTCGACGCGCCATGGCGGCTCGCACGATCAGGATGATCGACAACCCCGCCAGCAGCGACGCGTACGTCTTGGGAAGGCCCTGCGCACCTATTACGTCCGCAATGTCACTCTGCGGAATGCGAATCGCGAGCAGGTAGTAAACGGCGGCAATTGCCAGCGTCGCGCTGCCGAGCGCGAGCTCCCGCTGCGCCTTGTCTTTCGTGACCGCAGCCGGTTTCACTTGATCACGCCGGATTCTTTGAGAAAGTCTGCGGTCTGCCGGCCGAACTCGTTCATGAAAGAAATGTATTCGGCGTGCGGAATGAAACCGGGTAGAAGACCGTCCTCGGTGTAGAGCTTCTTGTATTCCGGATCGTCAAGCAGCGCACGCACCGCCGTTTCCCACGCGGCGATGACGTCCGGGGGGGTGCCCTTCGGTCCGGCAAGCCCGCGGAACTTTCGCACGGCCAGGTCGATACCCTCCTCCTTGGCCGTCGGCACCTGGGGGAACTGGGACATGCGTTCTTCGCCGACCACGGCCAGCAACCGAAGGTGGCCCGCGTCGAGTTGCCCGCGCATCTCCTGCAGCTCGCCAATGCCCATGTCGAGCGTGTGATTCAATACGTTGATCAACATGTCGCCGCCGCCTTCGAAGGTCGCGATGGCGGGATTGACGCCTGCCTTCTGCTTCAGTCGCTGCATCGTCTGACGCTCGAGTGACGCCGGATTGGCGGCGCCCCACTTGCCGCCGCCCGCCCGCGCACGATCGAGGACCGCCTTCAACGTGACATATTGCGAGTCTGCGGCCGTGAACAGCACTTCGGGGTCGTAGAACATATTGACCAGCGGCTCGAGATCTTGGTAGGTCGCCGACGGCCGGCTCATCAACGAGGTATAGATGAAAGTCGGCGTCGTCGCATAGAACATCCCGCCATCCGGCTTCGCGCTGGCGAGCACCGCCATCGCCCTGGCGCCGCTACCGCCCTGCATGTTGTCCACGACGACGGTCTTCTTCATGATTCGCGACAGGTGAGGCGCCATCGTCCGCAGGAAGACGTCACTACCGCCGCCCGGGCTCGAATGGGTGACCAGCGTGACCACGTCCGGGCTGCCGGTGTCGGTGCGGTTGATCGAACCGCATGAAACCGCGACCATACTTAGAGACACGACCGACGCCGCCGTAAGCGATTTCAACATCTGTTTCCTGGTTGCGGTGACGGAGAGTCTCGCACAGTCATCCCGCGTCGCCAATGTGAATTGCTTAATGTATTGGTGGACCGTATATTGCCGCCCCGGGACGAGTCCAGGCAAGGTCCGGCCCTGCTCCCCGCAAACGAGGCTCGTGGCGGCAACATCTTGTAATATACAGGCCGTAGAACGCAGGAGGAGTCGATGACCGTGATGAACAACCTCAAATTGAGTGGTGTGCTGGCGGCAGCGATGGCGCTGGCTGTCTCGTCGCCGGCGCGGTCGCACCATTCCCATGCGATGTTCGATCATGACAAGGAAGTGACGGTCACCGGAACCGTGTCCGAATGGGTGTTCCGCAATCCGCACGTCTTCCTCTACGTCGATGTCAAGACGGACAGCGGCGAGACCGTCAAGTGGTCCGTTGAGATGTCCAACATCACGAACATGCTCAAAGTCGGCTTCGCTGCGACGACCTTCAAGACGGGCGACAAGGTGACGGTCACGCTTCATCCGCTGGCGGATGGCCGTCCGGGCGGGAACTACATCGTCGCCACGTCTGCCGACGGAAAACAGTTCGGCAGGATTTGAAGTCGTGAGCGCACCATTCACGGCGAAGGCTTCGATTGCCGCGCTGCTCATCGGACTGTCGGTGTCGATACCGGCGGCGGCGCAAACTACGATCTTCACCACTACGGACTTTCGCCAGGACCGCGACCGTTGGACCGACCCGGCGTACTACCGGAACAACACCCCCGGTCAGCTCAGGGGCATGGCGATCAATGTCGAGGGTCGTCGCACTGGCCAGGAGCTCTCGGCCAGGGTGTATGGTTCGGAGGGCACGGGCAAGGTTGGTGCTGTAAACCTTAAGAGCCCGTATCCGTACACGAACGCATGGGACCACTACCAGGCGCTGCTCAAGGAAGCCAAGGGCGGAACCAAGCACACCAGATTGACCCTTCCCGACTGGAGCGGTCATTGGGGGGGCGGGGCCAATCTCGGCGGCGGCGGGGCTCCGGCCAGCTCGATCGCCGCGATGCTGACGCCAAAGTACCGGGAAACCTTCGTTCAGGAAATGAAGGCCGTCACCGAGGGGCGGATCTGGTCGGCGAATTCCATCTGTCTTCCTGGTGGTTACTTCGATGCGGTCGGCGCCGAAGAGTTCGCCGTCACGCTGGGCAAGGTCTATGCGATGGGGTCCGGCAACGGCTCGAGTACGACCCGCTGGATTTACACCGACGGCAGCCCGCACAGCCCCAAAGAGAAAGAATTCGGCAAATGGCACGGGGAGTCCATTGGCTTCTGGAACGGCGACGAGCTCGTCGTGCACACCAATCAGATTCGAGGCTGGAAGGGCGGTGTCTCCGAGTACAGCGATGGACTCGAGACCGTGGAGCGCTATCGCCGCGTCGGCGATCGCATCGAAGGCGAGATCACGCTGTACGATCCTGAGGTGTACGTGAGTCCGATCAACGGGCGGTTGAATTTCCGGCTCGATAAGGAAACGCCGTACGAGGACAGGATGCAGTTCAACACCTGCACCGACACCATGGGACCGTCGCAGAACGTCTATATGGACGAAAAGGGTCAGCTCAATATCAGGCTGGATGGCGATCCGCTCTATTGGGAAGCCGCGGATACGCGTCCCTGGGCGACGTATCTGAACGAAAGCGACAAGAGGTACAAGCAGTCCGGTCAGAGTCGAGCGCCGCGCACCGGCACTCCGGTTAAGAAGTAGACGGGCCTCAATTCCCAACTTCCAACTTCCAACTCCCAACTCCCAAGGAATGTTGCGCCGCAGCGTCCCTTGGGCGTTGGGAGTTGGTAATTGGGGGTTGCTTCGCTCACCGCGTCCGCGGCGCGGCCCCGCCTTCGTCCGGCACGAGCATCCGGATCACACCATCCTGCCTCGACGTGACAAACAGCTCGCCATCGCGGCTGCGGCTGATGTGCAGATCGGCGCGCGTGATGCGCGCGCCCATCGTCCGATCGATCAGCTCCTGCAGCGACACATTCATGCGGCCGCCGTTCGCGTCGCGCACGTAGAGCTGGATCTCCTCGATCGGTGCCACGGTCTGCGGAATGCCGTCGTCGGCCCGCTTCATCGCGGCCAGGTCCGAGGCGAAGAGGCGTCCCCGCTGGATGTCGCCAAATACGAACTTGCCGTTCAGCGCGGCGATACGCCCGTGATAGGCGAACCCATCGGTCACCGCCTGTCCCTCGTCATGGTCGTAGACCGCGACGGGATACGTGAAGCCGTCCTTCTGGCGTCCGTCCAACACGTCCGCCGGGAGCGGGAACAGCTGGTTCAGCTCACCACCGCGCGGCCTGCCGTTCTCAAAGTATCCCTCCCGCTTCATCCAGCCGTAGTTCTCGCCATTGCGGACGATGTTGATCTCCTCGATCTGGTTCATCCCGATGTCTGATGCGAACATCGTCCCGTCGGTGTCCCACGATAGCCGGTGAGCGTTCCGGAATCCGTAGGCGTAAATCTCGCCGAGCGTTTTGGGGTCGCCATCCGCGGCGAACTTGTTGGCCATAGGAATCGTGTAGTCGCCGAGTCCCTTCACGCCGCGCGTGACCGACGGGCTGCGCGGATCGATGCGCAGGATTGCGGTGATGATCGAGTCGAGGCGCTGTGTTTGCGTGGGATTGCTCGCGTTCGGTCCCCCGCCATTGCTGAAGCCGTGATCGCTGCCGCTCGTATAGAGCAGGCCGTAGTCGGCGTCGCCGGGCCTCGCCGTCGGGTTGAATTCGACCGCGCCCATCGGGTGGGTGAGGTTGGCGACGACGTGCGCTTCACGAAGGAGCTCACGTCTCGTGCCCGCGAAGGTATTGGCCGCCGGGTTCGTCGCGTGCCACTCGGTGATGATGTTGTGGTAGGTGACGTCTTTCAGCGTGAATCCGGGCGGGATGAAGTCAGGCGTCTTGGGATTACCCGGTCCGCGCTCGGCGTGCACCGTATAGAACAAGCCGTTCCGCGCGAACTCCGGGTGGAAGACGAATCCGATGAACCCGCTCTCCAGCCGGTTGTAGATCCCTAACGAGAAGGCGGCGCCGACATCCGCATACACGGACGGCTGGTTGGTACCATTGAGCAGGTACAGAAAACCGCGTGAGTCATTGGCGAAGCGGCGGCCGTCGGGGAGATCGCGGACGAAACTGACGCGCGCCCAGCCGGAGGGCGATACGTCCTGATCGGCGGGACGAATTCCGCGCGTATCTGGAAGGCGAACGAGATCCCTGATCTCGACCGCAATGCCGCGTTTCTCAATCGGTGCCGGAATCGGGTTGCTGGTGATCTGACCGAAAAGCGGGCCGGCAGCAAGGAGCGCGATGACGACGAGCGGCATCGTTGAGCGCATAAACCCCTCCGATGAAGACCCGCTCGCGCCTCTCGGCATGGGCGGGCCCGTAATTTCAACGAGTATATTCAACGAGGAACCGCGACCGCTAGAAGTTGAACCCGAGACTCCCTTCGACCAGGCGTCCCGGCGGGATACTGGTCACAAATCCGAATTGCGGCCCGGACCGGCCCTGGATACCGAGTGGACTGTTGGTATTCAGCGTGTTGTAGACGTTCAGACGCACGTTCAACCGCCGCCCATTCCCGAGCTCGAACCGCTTCTCCGCGCGGATGTCCAGCATGTTGAGGTCAGCAGCCTGCCGGCTTCCCCG
>Ga0070698_100002147_pt1 | contig 21864 bp, 19 predicted proteins | sample KBSK1502metaG_FD_65477 | JGI IMG/M metagenome (GOLD analysis project Ga0070698, IMG submission 65477) | Corn, switchgrass and miscanthus rhizosphere microbial communities from Kellogg Biological Station, Michigan, USA - KBS K1-50-2 metaG | ecosystem: Host-associated > Plants > Roots >...
GGCTTTTTGCGACTCAGCGGCCGCTTATCATCGCCGAAATCCACCACCAACGGGCTGCGGAGCAAATCACCGCTTGGCTGACCGAATACCGATACAAGGCGCAGTGGAACATACCGGAAGAAAAGTTTCCGCGACGCCTGTTTGCTTGGCCCACGGAACAAGATGGAGAAGACTGGATGCGAGATATCTCATCTGGCCGAGAACGGAGTTTGAAAGATGTTCTGCGATCATAAACGGCGAAACATCGGAAGCTAAGTCTAGTTTCGAACCTCGCAATCTCATCCCGCTTAGATAGCGCCGCCATGGCTCTCTGCGGTGCATCTTCACCGCACAATCGGAGCAGAAAGCACTTGCCTTGGCGTCTCCACACTGTCTACGAATGCATACAGCTCACTGACCTCCGGCAGAGTTCCCCGCTTGGAGATGGGCGGTGGCTTCAACCGCACAGCCTCAAACTCCCACGTCATCGCGGCAAGCAACTTCGATGAGTCTGTAACCGTGAGCGCACGCGAATCTACCCCGAGGAGAGTCAAGCGACGGTGGCAAAAAATTCAGGAGATCGAAGCTCGCCCATAATGATAGCGATTTCATCCAGAAGCCAATACGCTCCGCCGTGCTCGGCAACGTGCTGCGCGCTCGAAATGGTTCTGAAGCTCCCCCTGCTTGTCAGCGTAAACTTTCCCGTCGATTCCCTGAGGAACAAGAAGGTGTAGTCGGGATCGCGGTTCCAACAGCTCAACCGGACAAAGCCCATGCAATCGGGAGCTATCAACTCAGCCGTCTCACGAGCTTGGTGGAAGCCACAAAGGGCGCCCTGACAGCAGCGCTTCCGCCAAGTCTTCAGGGCCTCGCGCGCGGCAATCAACCAATGAGCCCTGTCTCGGGTGGGGCATTTGTGGCGGGACCTGGCGCTTCTTTGCTGACCTGCCGGTACAAACTGATCTGCCTCTGCGCATAGTGAGCAAGGGTGAATTGCTGCTCGATTTTCATTCGGGCAGCCCTGCCCATGGCTCTGGTTTCGTCGCGACGCTGGTAGCACCACAGGATTCTCTCGGCCAGGGCGTCAACGTTTCTTGCCGCAACCACAAATCCGTCCCGTCCTTCGGCCACGCAGTCTTGGGCTCCACTCTTATCGCTGGCGATGACCGGGAGCCCGGATGCCATGGCCTCAAGCAATACCAGAGCCAGACCCTCATTCGCCGACGGAAAAACGAAGACGCTCGACCGTCGGTACCACTCGGCCACTTCGGACGACTGCAGCGCTCCCAGCAACCTGATGCTTGCGTCCGCGTGGCGTTTCAACAGGGCTTCCATCTCTTGGCGGATCTCTCCAATCAGCAGGAGCTCGGCTCCCGCGAGTCCAAGCCTCTTCCAGGCCTGCAGCAGGTACCCGACTCCCTTGGCCAATTCCACTCGTCCCACATAGCAAGCACGAAACAAATGGGGCGGGCCCAGCTCGAGTCGAGGGGCGAAGAAGAGGTGATCAACGCCGGGCCACACCAACACTGCCTTCTCGGCATATCCAAACTGTTCGAAGCTTTGACGCGCCACCGAGGAAAGCACAATGATCTTGTTGCACAGCTCATACTCGCGCTGCGCGCGCCGGATCAAGGGCACAGGGAGAACGCTGGCACAGTCTCGCGGATTGACGCCAAAATCCGCGCATTCAGCCATCACCGCGTCCTGCCAGTGCTGAAGGTGCAGGGTCGGGCTTTCTAGGATGGTTACAGCGCCGCCCCGCTTTGCCGCCTCCATGCAAGCGAAACAGGTCCCTGAGAATCCGTGAAAGATGCTGCTCGGCGGCACATAGGTTGATGCCAGGCGGTCAGCGAGCCAGGTGGTTGCGACCTTCGGCAGGTGGGAATGCCCGGTGCCGGGTAAGCGTCGCCACGCTGCCCATAGAGTCCGGTTCACAGCTTTAAAAGCCGGGAATCGTTTGACCACCTCCAACGATCCGGCCCCGTTCGGGTCCGCAACCTCCGGTTCTGGACGGAAACTCAGCACCCGGCGCAGCATGCCTTCCCGCAACAGAGCCGCCGGAAGACGCTGTTGATACGGATCAGAGCCAAGAGCCAGAGTCACCGAAATCGGATCTGTTTGCATCCGGTTGATCATCACCGACGCAGGTTCGAGTCCGGGGCCATCAACTGGCGTTTGTATCCCCGAATTTCAGCATACTCTCCGTTCGAGCCCTGGACCCATCCGGAAAGGTCGCGATCCAGTAGCTTGCCAAGTTGTTGGACCTTGGGCTCAAATTCCCTCTGGAGACGCCTTCTCAATTCCGGGTCGATGGGCGGCCTGGCCTTCGAAACAACATTGGAGTTTAAGAGAGCATGCGAGACTCGAGTACGGAGCCACTTGGGTAGCAGAGCGCGACTGATGCCGCGAAAAGCGCGGGGGCGGTGCACCAGGATTCTCTGCAGTCGTGCGTTGCGGACCTGCAAGTTCGCATTCGCCATCTTGAATCCGGGCGCAAAGTTGAGGCCGACGTTCAGAAAACGCAGGGTGTCTTGGTAGACTGAGGCCGGATCATCTTTCAAGTCGTCAAAGATAATGGTATGGACATGCTCGCGCCCGAACACGTCGAAATACCTCTGAACCTGGTTGGGGAAGTCTGTAAACGCATGATAGCCCAGCGACTCTCGGCCGACCCGTGCCGTGTCCGCTTGCAATGCGGCTTCAAAGTCGCCGATGGGTTCGGTGCCATAACGCAGACCCTGACTATGGAGTGAATGCATCACGTCCAACGGATTCCGGAGCATAATGATGATCTGCGCTTCGGGATTGAAACACTTGATTTCCGCTGGGGCACGTTTGGAGCGGAGGTAACTGGGAGTTGCCTCACCAATTATTCTCTCGTCTGTTGCTGCGGAGAAATTCGCCAGATACTGCTCGAGGGTGGGTGCCCACGCTTCCCTTGCCCATAGATCGGAGTCGAAGAAATAGAGCTCCTTCTCCGCTGACATGAAGATGTCAGGATGGTCCTTCAGATAGCTCCATAAGGAGGTCGTGCCGCACCGGGGCGCGCCGACAATGAAGAGATTCGGCTTTTTCAATGTGCTATTTTTTGCTTTCGCTGCCATTCTTAGGATCCCCACGCGCATCAGGGTCCTCAGTTTGACAAAAACTCCGCGATTCGTCTAGCTATAGCTAAACACAGCGTCTTAAGTAATTGCGCATAACCTACGCAGGACATCGTTGCGAGATGTCCATTGTGAAAATTCGGCTTCCGCGGCGCAGATAATGTCTTTGAGATTGGTGAAGTAACGATTGTGTAGACAGCGCCGCCGGGTGAGCTTCCACACTCGCTCGATGGGATTGAGTTCGGGGCTATAGGGCGGCAGGAAGTCCAAGGCGAAACGGTGGGCGAGCTTGTCTCGCCAGGGTTTGTGAAGTCGGGAATGGTGATAGGGGGCATTGTCAGTAATGACCACTACGCGTCTGCCGGTTCCACGGCTAGCGCGATGTAGTTGCTGCAGAAACTGAAGAAAACTGGGACCATTGAATTTGCCGGTCTCCAAGCGCAACACAAAGCGCCCATCGCGCAGGCGCACCGCGCCGAAATACCCCACACTCTTGCGGGTCGGAGCATGCAGCAACACGGGATCCCTGATTTCGGGCGGTATCCACAGGCGGCAGCGCTAGCCATGCTGTTGAAAGTGCACTTCATCGGTGGCCCAAACATCGACGTCGTCATCCTGCATCAGATCTTGGAGTTTTTTTTATGTGCTTTCTGCAGTTCGGGATTCGCCTGGGCCAGTGCGGGCCGCGGCTTGCGCAACCGGAAGCCCAGTTGACGGAACATCCGCTGGCACTGGCGGACCCCGACGCTGATACCGTACTTTTGCTCAATCCAAGTACTGAGTGTTTTTCCATCCCAGAGGTTTCCGCTCAGGCCTGCCTCCCTCGGCGGGCGGCGCAAAATTCGATCCACCGCGGCTATCTGTTTTTCACCCAAGCGTCGGGGGCGCCCAGGCCGCTGTCCCTCCAACAACCCGGCCAGGCCTTTGCTTTCAAAACGACTGACCCAGTACTCCACCGACCGTGCCGCATCCCCGAGCAGACGCCCCACCTCGGGGCAGGTCATGCCTTGCGCTACCAAAAGCACACCGTGAAGGCGATGATCATATCGAGATTCTTCCGAGCGACGGATCTCGTCCTGAAGTCCAAGGATCATCGTGGGCGAGTCTGCAATCGTAAGTGGTTTCATTCTCCTATGAAACCACGATCGATCAACATTCGCAATTACTTATGTCGCTATGTTTAGCTCCACCGGCGCGCGCATCTCGCTTCGCCCAATGCTGCCACTGCGCATCGATGTTGCCGAGCCTGATTTCTTCACGCGAAATAATTCGGCTCTTTAATTGGGCTCATGTACACGTCCGGATGCTGGCCCAGATAGTAGTAGAGCGACGTACTACCAGCCTTCGGAGCTCCCACAATGAAGAAATTTGGCAGAGTGGGATCGATAGGGGGGCGTTCCGTTCCTGGAATGGTTCAGCATCCAAACGCGCCTCAAGACTCGGTGGCGGGTTCCATCTTCTTGAATTCGTAAATCTGAATTGCTGGAACATGGCAGACACTCTCAAACATCTCTTCCCTTCCTGCGCCCAGAAAAATTGGGCGCTCCGGCTCTGCGAAGAAGAGGTCGTGCAACGTTAGGCACGCAAACCCAGCCGACCGAAAACATGATAGGACACTTTCAGCGGGGTGGCTCACAGTTTCGATCTGCACCGAACTGCGGACATCGCGGAAGCCTGGCCGCCAACCTTGGGCGTAAGCTTCCGGGTGCATTTCACAAATCAAGAGGTGGACATTCAATTTCATTGCCCGCGCCAGTTCCTGTGCGATCGCTTCCATATCCTTAATATGATTAAGGGCAAAGGAAGACAGAGCAAAATCAAATACGGAAGCTCGAAAGGGAAGTTGCACACCGTCGGCCAGCACGAGGCGGTCACGGATTCCTGCCCTTCCTCGGGCGACCCCGAGCATGGCTGCCGAGAGATCTATTCCAACCACCGACCTGGCACCCCGCGCCAGCAGAGAGGCGAGCCGCCTCCCAGTACCACATCCCAGGTCAAGAACATCGCTTCCCACTACATCCGGAAGAATGCTCGTGAGATAACGTTCCTCCAGTGCCAGGAGTGGGTTAGGAGTTTCGTCATACGTTCGGGCCCAACGGTCATAGCCCTCTTGAACTGAAACGCATGCCGCCCGGGACGGGAGAGGAAAGGATACATTGGCCTCATCGCTGAACGGGTGCGACTGCCTCTTTTGGGTTGCCAGGACCTTCACAAGCTCTCCGCTTTGGGCTTCCGCAATGCGATCACACGCTGAGCCCACTTTAATTCCATGGGAGCAGAATAAACTCCCAGCCGATATCTCCAGCAACTGAGGGCCTTGAGCGCTAACCGCCCCCACCTCGGGAGCCGAATATCCTGTTCTGTGGGCCAGCGAGAAGACACCACCAGTTCAAAGTTGTCGATTAACTGTTTCGTCCTGGGTCTCAACCATGGAGTTTTCGGGTCCTTCTGCGTCGCAAACCGCTGCCAACGCTCGGTCGCCCACTCGTCGGGCGTTCCGGGAAACTTGAACTGCCCCTCCACACCACCGTACATCTGAGCGCGCTGCGGAACCGGTGTGTAATGCTCGACGACAATCTCGGAGTCCGGATTGAGCTGTTTGAGTTGACGAATGAACTTGATGCAATCCCGCGTGTCGCCCTCAGGATCCTGTGGATTCCCGAAGATAATCGAAAATTCGGGAATGATGCGGAAGCGGCGGATGCGCGAGGCGAGAGCCAAGGTATCTTCTGCACGAAGGTCTTTGTTCATCTCCTTCAGAACTCTGTTCGAGCCTGACTCGGCGCCAAAAAAGATCATGGCACAGCCGGCACGCCGGATGGCCTCGAACGTCGCGTCCGAGTATCCCATCATGATGTCCGTTCTGGCTTCGCACCACCAACGCATGTTGAGGGGGGCGATTCGATCAGCTAGTTCTCGCGCATGATCCTCCCGCAGAAAAAAATTATTGTCATAGAACTGAACTGCGTCGACCCCGTATGTGTGCGCCAGGTGCCGAAGAATTTGTTCTGTCCGGGCAGGAGACTCCAGCTTCTCCCGGCTGCCAGAAAAGGTGACCACGCCACAGAAATTACAACGAAACGGACACCCAATGCTAGCCTGGTGCGCCGCGGTCCTGCGTCCGAGAAACGTGGGCAGCACGTATTTCGGGGCCGGGATGCGGTGATAGGGGTACCAAGGAAAATCGTCAAGCTTCTTTATGGGGCGTTCTGGATTGTGCCGTTGAGTACCGTCTGAGTCTTTGTAGGACAGCCCTAAAATGCTCCTGAAATCACGCTCTCCCCTGATCGCTTCGAGTAGCTCAAGGAATGTTTGCTCTCCCTGGCCGCGCACTGCAAAATCTACGTACGTGGCATTCAGAGCTGCCTGCGTGTAGTTTGACGCAAAATATCCACCCCAAACAATGGGCACAGCGGGGAACAACCGGCGAACTTCGCGGCAGCTGGCCACGGCGCCCACTGTCTGGGGACCGGGCATCACGGTAACCGCCAGAAGTTCCACCCGGTGCTCGCGCAGGAGGGCCAGAATAGCCTCTGTAGGTTGCGGGTCCAGATTGCCGTCCACGATCGCGAACTCTTCACGCCCTTCAAGAACAGCAGCAATGGCCAGGATCGACAGAGGAAAGCGGCGGTTACCGGGCTTGGTTGCTTTCGGGTTGTAGAGAACGATCATTGGCGAAGCCATTCAGGCTCAATCGAGTGAGTAAGTTCGGTGGCTTCAGGTGCAGCTTGACGCCGTTTCTGGGCCCATCGTCTTGGCGTCCACGCTAGGCTTGGGAAGTTTCACGATGTTTTTTAGCTGGCGGTTCAGCCAAAGTTCGACCGGGAAACTGTAGAAATCGTGGTTCAATCGCAGGCGTGCCGGATAAGCGGTCAGATGTTGGACGGCTTTGGCGAAGCGGCCAGGGCCATTTGCCGCGATCGGAGCCCGGTCAAACGCGATCCGCAAATAGTCGCGCATGGTCTGCACGCGCTGATGGTCTTTGCCCTTAAGCCAAGGCAACACCGTGTATCTAGGGAAATAATTCACCCAGTCTTCGAGCGTCTTAGGCACGTCGATGCCCAGCGCCGCGGCCTGATGGAAGATGGGAGAACCGGGATATGGCGTGAAGATGTTGGTCCAGAACTCCGCTCCCGGGAACTTTTGACAGATATCCATCATGAAATTTACAGTTTCACGCCGTTCCTTGACGCCTTCTCCGGGATAACCAAAAATGATATTGAATGACGGAATGACACCGGCTTTGACACAGCGTTCAGTCGATTCGTAGATGTCACCCAACACCTGAAAATCCTTGTTCATGAGTTTCATCACGGCGGGGGAAGCAGTTTCGATTCCCTGACAGATCTGATGCAGGCCAGAACGGCGCAGTAAGGTCAATTCTTCTATGCTGAGACGTGCCGTGAGGTTTGTCGTCGCCTGGACGCTCCATTTGAACCTTCCGCCTTTACGAATCAGCCCTTCTGCGATTTGGAGCGCACGTTCGAGGTCAACCAGGAAGTTGTCATCCGCCATCCATAGCAATTCGAGCCGGTAACGTCGGGTGAGGTCGATCGTTTCCTCCACCACCTGCTCGACCGGCAGCGCGTTCCACTTGCGGCCGTAGACCCCCGCGTTGGTGCAATACGAACAGTTGAACGGACAGGCCAGACTTGAAACGTACATTGTCCAACGACGGCCGCAAACCTGTTCATAGGCGTCGAAATCAGCCAGGTGGTAGGCTTTGGGCGGCATTTTGTCGAGAGTTTTCAGCGGGCGCTCTGGAGTAAAGTGAAGTTTGCCGTCTCGCTTGAACCCAACGCCAAGCACGTCGTCCAGTTCAGCACCCCCCTGAAGATGTTGGACAACTTCGAGCATGCTGTCTTCACCCTGAGCCCGAACGACGATGTCGACGTACGGAGCCTCGAGTGTCTGGCCTGGCAGCAGCGATGGATGCCATCCTCCAAGAATGACAGGAAAATCCCTATCCCATTTCTTTACCGCCTTGGCAACTTCTACTGTGTCGCGAATCATCGGGCCGGTGACGACCGAAATGCCCAGACAAAGCGCGTCCTGTACTTCTTCGAGAATCCGCCTCTTGTAATTTGGCGTGATGGTGGAGTCGATGATCTTAATTTCGTATCCAGCATTTAACAGGGGCGTTGAAATCGCTAAGATTCCCAACGGCGCTGTCGCCTCGATGCTGGAAAAAGAGGGAACAAAAAAGACGATCTTCTTCGAAGCCTTCACGGGATTACCTCTCGGGCCTTTTCGGTGGCCGTTCGGCTTAGCATTCGAACTCTTCCGAGTGCTGCAGTTGCGGTCCTGTGGAACAAGAGCCGCCCAAAATGGAACGAAGAGTGGAAAGATAGCAGCAGAGAACGGCGCGATTGTCTCCCACTTGTCAAAGTTATGTAAAACCTGAAGGTTGGTCCTCCAAAAGCACTTGGGATACAAATCTGAAAGTGACAGAAATTTGACAAAACAGTGACAAACACGATTCGTTCGGGGCGTAAATTTCGCTGTTATTCGCGACAACTGCCGGTACAGGACTGAGCGTCCGAGGGTTCGCATGGCGCACCAACTGCTTTACTAAGCAGCCGAAGGAAAGCGCCGCCTACGCGGGGATACAGTGAAGAAAAAGGTTGTTCTCTTCTACCCACCGTATGATGGTCCCCCGTTAAGTGCGCCTCTTTGTCTGCTCGCGCTGGCTTCCCCGCTTCTGCAAGCTGGATTTGAAGTCAAATTAGTGGACAACCTGACTTCGCCCGATTTCGAGGATGCAATTCTCAGGGAGATCCAGGATGCTCTTTGCCTTGGCATTTCAGTTCTCACGGGGCCCATGATTGGATCGGCGGTCCGAATGGCGAAGAAAGTGAAAAAGGTCCGGCCCGACCTGCCTGTCATTTTCGGAGGGTGGCACCCCAGTCTCGTTCCAGATCAAACTCTGAAGCCCGACTTTGTCGACGCAATTGTTCGAGCCCAAGGAGAACTGACCCTGCTCGAACTCGTGCGCCGACTCGCCGACGCTCAAGACTGGCAGGGGGTAAAGGGGCTCTCCTTCAAGGATGGCGACGGCGCCCATCACGAGCCCGAACGTCCGGTGGCTAACATCAACGATCTGCCGGCGCCAGCTTATCACCTGGGAAACTTTGACGTTTACGCAGCGGCATCCGGAACGCGCCAGCTCGGCTACGCCAGTAGTGTGGGTTGTCCCTATGCCTGTAACTACTGCACGGACATGGTTTTCTACAAACGCCGCTTCAATGCCTACCGGGCGGATCGCGTAGTCAATGAACTGGTTGAGCTTGTCGGTCGTTACAGAATTGAGCAAGTCGCGCTCCTCGATTCCAACTTCCTGGTGGATATCAAACGCGCCTTGGCAATCGCTCGGGGCATTGTTTCCAGTGGCATTCGCTTCCGCTGGGACTTCCAGGCCTCGACGGATTTCTTGTGGAGGATGAGCGACGACGACGTCAGGCTTCTCGGCGAGAGTGGTGTAACTCACATGGGTTTTGGCACAGAGTCAGCCTCGCAGGACGTGCTCAAGCTCATGAATAAACACCACCAGCGCGTCGAACAGATGGTCGAAACTGCACGGAAGGCAGAATTAGCCGGGATTCACGTGACATTCAACGTGATTCTCGGTTATCCCGGCGAGATGGAGGCTGATCGTCAGCAAACGTTCCGCATCATGAGCGACATTGCACGCCAGTATTGGAACGTGAGCTTTTCTCCGAACATTTTTACGCCCTATCCGGGGATTCCCATCTGGCCTCAGCTGAGGGAACTCGGTGTGCGCGAACCGCAGACTTTGGAGGAGTGGGAGATCCTGGCGTTGGGCCGCAACGTCCTTCCATGGCTCCAAGGCGAGGAGCTACAACGTCTGCGGCGCAGCTTGGAATACTTCATGCTAAATAACCAGATTCGCAAGGCTACGCGGAAGCACGCCTGGCTGAGGCTTGGTTTCCGCCGTGCTCTGGGTGTCCCTATTCGCTGGCGGATTGGCAGGAATCGGTACTCGTTTCCCTGGGAACTGTGGGTTTCGCGCGCCGTCGAAAAAGTAGTGACGCGGCGGTCGCTTTTGACCGGACAGAAGTTGAGTGAACGCATTCAGGACGTGTGCTGAGTTTAGAGATCAAACTGGCGAGGCGCAACTAACGTGGCCGAAGTCCTATTGACCCACTCCTATCACTTGTACTTCGACCGCAAGCAGACGCGGAAGATGCAGCCGTACCCCCCTTTGGGCACACTCTACGCGGCGGCTCTTCTGCGCAGCGCAGGCATTTCGGTCGCCTTATTTGACACGATGCTGACCAATCCAGAGGAAGAATTCCAAGTGGCACTTGAACAGCATCATCCCCGAATTGTTGTCATTTATGAGGATAACTTCAACTTCCTCTCTAAGATGTGCCTCACTCGTATGCGGGACGTCGCGTACCGCATACTCGAAGCCTCCAGGCGGGCGGGCTCCACCGTAGTGGTCAATGGTTCCGATGCTTCCGACCATGCTTCCGACTACCTGCAAAAAGGTTTTCGTTGCGTACTTCTGGGAGAGGCCGAATGGACTCTGCTGGAATTGGTTCGACATCTTCTGCACAACAACGATTCCGACGTTTCGCACATTGCCGGACTTGCCTACTTGCATCCCACAACCGGCGAACTGGTGCGGACGCCGCACCGCCCCTTGATGCGCGATCTGAATCAGTTGCCAATGCCGGCCCGAGATCTGGTTGACGTAAGCCAATACGCGACTGCTTGGAAGTCGGCGCACGGATTTTTCTCATTGAACATCGTTTCCAGTCGTGGCTGTCCCTACCGCTGCAACTGGTGTGCAAAACCCATCTATGGCGACCACTTCTCGGTCCGATGGCCAGAGAGTGTCGCCCAGGAGATGCGGAAGCTGAAGCGCGAATGCGGAGCGGAACATCTGTGGTTTGCTGATGACATCTTCGGGCTCAAACCAAAGTGGGTTTCGGAACTCGCGTCTGAAGTAGAGCGATTGGATGCCGCGATCCCTTTCAAAATGCAGTCTCGCGTCGATTTGATGACCTCGGAGACAGTCCAGGCGCTGCACCGCGCCGGCTGCGCGGAGGCCTGGATGGGAGTCGAGTCGGGATCCCAGAAGATTCTGTCTGCCATGGACAAAGGGACGCGCGTCGATCAGATCGCAGTTGCTCGTGAGAACCTTCGCAAGGAGGGTATCCGGGCTTGCTATTTTCTGCAGTTCGGATATCCAGGCGAGAACTGGCAGGACATTCAGCAAACCATTGCGTTGGTCCATGACACTCGTCCGGATGACATAGGGGTTTCAGTCTCTTATCCGTTGCCGGGAACAAGATTCTTTGATCGAGTCCGCGCCCAGCTGGGCAAGAAAACAAACTGGTCGGACAGCGAGGACCTATCCATGATGTTCCAGGGCGCGTATACCGACGAGTTCTATCGCGCGTTGCATGATGCTTTGCATGCCCAAGTCGATGCCTGGCACTCTGGTCAGAATGATGGAACTCCGCCCCAGCAAAATCACGAGCGCGCTGGTGCCAGCATCGATGAAATGTGGGAGCAGGTGGTGAAACTCGAGAAGGCCTGCCGCACTTCTCATCCCACCGTGCTCGAGACATTTTCGAGCGACCAGCTTGTGCAGTTGAAACCCGATCCCGGTTTCGCGAACATCGGCTCATCGGAAAATCGTTCGGGCAGCGACTAACCCAAACTTCGTATGGATCTACTGCTCACGCACGGCTATTTCTTGTACGAGGACCCCAAGGAGCTTCAGATCATGAAGCCATATCCTCCTTTGGGGATCCTCTACATCTGTGCGCACTTGCGCCGGAAAGGTGTGCAGGTTCAAGTCTTCGATTCCACGTTTTCCTACCGCCAGGAACTGTTCGATGTCATTCGGAAGGGTCCTCCATCGGTGCTGGGCGTATACGCAAACTTGATGACGCGGCCCAACGTGGTCGATATTCTGCGCTGCGCTAAGGATGCCCATTGGCAGACGATTGTCGGCGGGCCGGAGCCGGGCGCATACATCCAACAGTACCTCGACGCCGGGGCAGATTTTGTGGTCATCGGAGAGGGGGAAATCACTCTGGAGGAGTTACTCCCTGTGCTGCATGGAGAGTCGCAACAGCCTCCCGAAGAGATCGCGGGAATCGCCTTCCGCTCCCCGAGCGGCAACATTATCCAGACTCGGCCACGGGATCAGATTCGCGACATCAATGCACAGCCTTGGCCGGCGCGCGAAGCCATCGACATAGACCGCTACATTTCTGTCTGGCGCGAACATCATGGCACCGGGTCCGTGTCATTGATCACGGCACGGGGTTGCCCCTATCACTGCCGCTGGTGCAGTCATGAGGTGTTTGGTAAAACCCACCGCCGCAGGACGCCGGCATCTGTAGCCGATGAACTCGCTTGGCTGGTCGGGAGATATCGCCCCGATATGGCCTGGATGGCAGATGATGTCTTTACGATTCATCATGGCTGGCTATTCCAGTACGCTTCAGAACTGAAGCAGCGCCGCCTCAAACTCCCATTTGAATGCATCTCCCGCGCCGACCGTTTGAATTCCCAGGTTGTCCAGACCCTCGCCGAGATGGGTTGTTTTCGCCTGTGGATCGGTTCCGAGAGCGGTTCCCAGCGAATTCTGGATGCAATGGAGCGCGGAGTGACTGTCGACGAAGTTCAGGCCGCGGTCGGTCTATGCAGGTCAAATGGAATTCAAACCGGAATGTTCTTGATGTGGGGGTATGAGGGTGAGGAGCTGGACGACGTCGAGGCGACCATCCAACACGTAAAGAAGACGGATCCGGATATTTTCTTTACCACCGTAGCATATCCGATCCAAGGCACGCCGTATTCCTCTCGCGTGGCGGAGCGGGTGGAGCGTGTGAAACCATGGAGCGTCAGTTCGGACAGGGATGTGCGCATTCGGGGCCGCCACTCGCGCCGCTTTTACGGGCTCGCTGATCAACTACTTCGGAGCGAGGTTGAACTCGAGCGCATACGGAGAAAGTCTGGCGCTGAATCCGCGGTGATTGCGGAATTACAGAATAAGGTGGCAGATTTGCGTACCGGTTTGCAGGCCTCCTCCGCCGAGGTGGAGGCTTGACCCCCGCCATGAAGTCGCTAGCCCGAACACCTGGATTTTCGTCACCGTTCGACACCATCGCCGAACAATATGACGCCACGTTTACTGCGTCGACCATCGGCCGAGTCCAGCGTGATCAGGTTTGGGATGAGCTCAAGAGAAGCTTTCGTCCCGGAGATCGAATTCTCGATATTGGGTGCGGTACCGGAGTGGACGCGCGTTTTCTGGCCGAGCACGGCATCGAAGTCGTTGCCTGTGACAATTCAGTGAGCATGTTGCGCGTCGCTGAACGAAGAATTGCTGAACTTCCTCAACCCCCGGGCTCAGTTCAATTGCGCCTGTTGCCCGCCGAGGAGATTTCAAGCCTGAGCGGCGACGCTCGCTTCGATGGTGCTTTGTCGAACTTCGGTGCCGTCAACTGTGTCGAGGACATGGCTAAACTGGCGAGCGACCTGACCCTGCTTCTCAAGCCCGGAGCAAATCTGTTGCTGTGTCTGATGGGTCCACTGTGTCTCTGGGAGACGGTGTGGTATCTCCTTCGGGGAGAGTTCGCCAAAGCCTTCCGCCGTTTTCATTGTGGCGGTGTTGCAGCGAGGCTTGGCGATGGGGCGGTCGTTCAGGTCCACTATCCGTTCCTGCGTTCCATCCGGCGTGTGTTCGCTCCCGCCTTCTCTCTCAAGACAATCCGAGGCATCGGAGTTGCGGTGCCTCCCAGCTATCTCGAGGCTTGGGCCCGCCGATTTCCGGGTATTGTGAGGCTTGGGGCGAACGCTGATCTGTTTCTGGGACGTTGTCCCGGGCTTCGCGTCTTCGCAGATCACGTCTTGTTGCGGTTCGAGCGAACCAGGCATGAGTGACGTTGTGACTTCATCCACGGCAACTTCCGCCCCGATTCCTCTGGCGCACCGGGCGCCCACTGCAGTGCTCCAGCTGCAATGCCCTGCCTGCCGCCAGGGACCGTGCAGGCTATTTCCGCCTGCTGAGCCAAGATGCCTTGCGTGTGGATATGTTTTCTCACAATGGCACGGAATCTACAACGCATTACCGCCGGATCGCGAGTTGACGTTTCGCCAGTTTGTCCGCGAATACGAATCCGTGCGCGCAAAAGAAGGCCGTGGTTCTGATCGTGCCGACTACTATCTGGCGCTCCCGTTCAAAGATCTCACTGGGCGCAACCCGTGGCAGTGGAGTATTCGAGCTCGCACGTTTCGTTTCATCGAGAAGAATCTTTTGCCGAGAATCGAGAGCCGCCGTCCGCGGGGCTGCGACGTCCTTGACATCGGTGCGGGTAATGGGTGGCTGTCCTATCGCCTGGCTCAGCGTGGTCACCGCCCCGTGGCTGTCGACCTGCTGGACAATGATACTGACGGACTCGGTGCAGCCCGTCATTACTTTCACCTCGCGCGTGCGTTTGCGTGCTTCAAGGCCGAAATGGATTGCCTTCCGTTCATGCCGGAACAGTTTGACGTCGTGATCTTCAACGCGTCGCTTCATTACTCCGTAGATTATGGACGCACTCTCGAGGAAGCGCTGCGATGCTTGCGAAGGGGTGGGCATTTGATCATCGCCGACTCGCCATTCTATTGGAAGGAAGAGAGTGGACAGCAGATGTTGCAAGAAAAGCGAGCTGCTTTCGATCGGCAGTTTGGTTTCCGCTCTGACAGTATTCGAAGCCGAGAATACATCACACCAGAGAATCTGAAATATCTTGCGGCTCGGCTGGCACTCCAATGGAGTGTTTATAAGCCCTGGTACGGAGTGACCTGGGCCTTGCGACCCATAAGAGCAAAACTGATGCGACGCCGGGAGCCGTCGAAGTTTTATTTGCTGCATGCCCAAAGGGAGAACTGACCTGACGTTCTCGCCCCGGCAAGAGTGCTGGGAAGCGCCCGAGTGCCAAGGCGATTGATTACACCGGTGTTCACTTATGACCACGCTTATTTCCATCTCGCCCCCAGATCCCAGGATCGACAGTGCCGGCCTGGAACTTCATCGTGTCCGTACTCTGCCGATCGTCGTGATTTCCCCTCACAATCAATGCGACTGCCACTGCGTGATGTGCGATATCTGGAAGATTCGCGACGCGGAGGAGTTTTCTGTCCCAGAACTTGAGCGCCAGATCGCATCATTTCGCGACCTGAGAGTGCGTTGGGTGGTGTTTACTGGCGGAGAGCCCCAGAAGAACAGCCGTTTCTCCACATTGGCGAGTATGCTTCGCGACGAAGGGATCCGCGTCACGCTTCTTACTGCCGGACTGCTTCTAGGGTCGCAGGCTGAAGCAATCGCCGCAACTGTCGATGATGTGATCGTTTCTCTGGACGGGCCTCGCGCTCTGCACGACCGCATTCGTCGCGTTCCCAGGGCTTTCGAACGACTCGCCGGCGGTGTCGAGGAACTGCGGCGTCTGCGCCCGGATATTCCCGTGCGGGCCAGGTGTACGGTTCAAAAGCTGAATCACTGCTCCCTATGCGCCACCGCAGTTTCGGCCCGGGGCATGGGTTTGAACTCCATCTCATTTCTTGCAGCCGACGTCAGTTCCACGGCTTTTAATCGGCTCTCTATCTCGCCGGCCGAACGCCAGGAAAAAATTGCCCTCAACGCCATCGAGGTAGAAGCTCTGGATCGAGAGATTCAGCGCTTGATACACGAGCACGCCGGGGATCTCACTTCTGGTTTCATCGCGGAGAGTCCGGACAAACTCAATCGCATCGTGCGGCATTTTCGCGCCTGCCTGGGACAGCTGGAACCGGTCGCTCCACGCTGCAATGCACCTTGGGTTTCGGCTGTGATCGAAGCGGGCGGAGACGTGCGGCCTTGTTTTTTCCATCGCCCCCTGGGAAATACTCGCGACGGGGGGTTGCACGAAATCTTGAATAGCTCGCAAGCTCTGCAGTTTCGCAAAGATCTCGACATCGCAACCGATCCGATTTGTCGGCGATGTGTATGTTCTCTGTACATTCCGAACGCGGGCACATTCGACACCAGTCCTACCGCCGGTGTTGGCCACGCGACTCACGGGGGAGGAGAATACATTGGCTGACCCAACCACGGACAAGACTGCGCTCGATGCGGGCGGCCCCTGTGAGGTGGCATTAGCAGCAGAAGCCTCCAGCACGCAGCATGATCCTATCGGTTGCGATTTCAATCTGCCATTGAAAGGTGTTTTCCATCCGCTCGGCTTCCCGGCTGAAATTGCCACCAATAGCGCGGATGTACTGGCAGCCGCGGAAGAGAACTGGAAATCATTCGAGAAGGTTTTTGCTGTGCCAGCAGTGCAGCTCCGTATCGCCATGCTCAAAGACCACGCTAGTCAATGCCTGCCTCCGCCCACCTGTCGGGGACAACGCAACCTGGTGATGTTTGTGGCCAGTTCTCATGATTTCGCCGTCTGTGATCTGACCACCGGGTTCGCTTCCTGCTGGCTCTCGGCCAGCACGGTTGCGAACGGTGCCTATCTGCGGTACCACTTTCTCGATGCCATGGCATTGCTTCTCATTGAAGCTTTGTATTTAACTCCAGTCCATGCAGCCTGTGTCGCCTTCCACGGACGCGGACTGCTGCTGTGTGGCGACTCTGGAGCAGGGAAGTCCTCGCTCGCCTTTGCCTGTGCGCGCAGGGGATGGACGTTTGTTTCAGATGACGCGAACTTCTTGGTTCGCGGGGGCGAACGTCGCGTCGTAGTCGGCAATCCTTATCACCTGCATCTTCGCGAATCCGCGACCGGTTTGTTTGCTGACTTGAAGTCTCACCGCCTCGCCCCCCGCATCAACGGAGAAATTGCGATTGAGCTGAGAACGGCGAACATGCCGGAAATCCTCACATCTCCGCAGTCGCCAATTGACTTCCTCGTCTTTCTTAGTCGGCAGCCATCAGGTCCACCCAGCCTTCGAGCTTTCTCGAAGGAGCGGGCATCGGCGTGCTTGGAACAGGTCATTTGCTATGGGGAGCAGCACATTCGTGACGCGCAGAAATCGTCGTTGCGTGATCTACTTTGCGCGGAGGTTCTCGAATTGCGCTATAGCGATTTGGATTCTGCTGTAGGTTGCCTCGAAGGGTTAGTTCGTGCGGACGGATGACGGATGAATGACCGAAGGTGGCTGTGTAAGAATTTGGAGAGAAACTGGAGTTGTCCGATTCATTTCTTAACGGTGCATCGTGTTGCATACAAGTTCGTCGGCTGAAGTGTGAGCCGGGAAGCAATGAAGCGCGGTGTGCTCTATTGGAAGACGAATTCCACAGTCTGCGTTGCTTCTCCTGCTAGAGTTACCTTTTGGGTTCTGCTGCCAAGTTTTTCGTGCCAGGCCTGGAGCGTATAGCTGCCTGGCGGTAGGTCTTTCAGCTCGAAGCCACCATTCTTGCCGGTCACCGCGAAGTACGGATTCTTCACAACGGCAATGTAGCTCCGCATCCAGGGGTGGATATTGCACTTCACCGAAATTGCAACCTCTTCCCGCGCAAAGACCTGCTCGACCGGCACACCTTGCGGCTGTGAGACGTTCCACTCCCGATTGTTGTTCGGCATGGGATGAATATTGTGCGTGGTAGCATCGCTGTTTACGACCTTGAGCTTCTGGCCAGCTCTCATCGCGAGCACATGGGGCTTGTACTGGCAACCCTTCTGCTCCATCACGGCCGGCTCATCGGGAATTGTGAACGCGGTCGTTCCTAGCCCGTCCGAGACAAACACGACAACGTTTTCGAGACCGCCGTTGGCGTCCGTCAGCAATTCCTCTGTGGTCGCAGCTGAAGAATGCGCCTGGGCACAGAAGGGATCTGCAGACATGTCGATGCGTGTAGGTCTGGCCGCTGTCCCCTTAAACTTCACCACGCCCGTTACCGAAGCACCGCGAGGCACCGGCGCGGGCCCGCTTCGACCAGCAGCGCAAAGCATGATCACGCAGATAAGGAGCAGAGCGAGAACAGCGATGTAGAAGTAATGCCTTTTCATATGTCCTCCACGAAATAGGAATACCAAGCTGCTCAGCTTGTGCGAACCGCACGGTTGAGGGGTTTGCAGACTGCGCAGCCAATCGGAGTCATGGGAGCTTGCGTTCCGATTTCGCACGATGGAAAAAACCTCGGTCGCCCTCAGCAAGTGTTCGAATGTAGTGCACAAGATCCCAGATCTGCTCAGGTTTGAGAGCATCCGCAAATGATGGCATTGGGGTGCCATCCAACCCCGTGGTCAAGCCTCTGAACAAATCGCGAGAAGTCTCGCCACACTTGAAGTGGGTTCCCCTGGTCAAGTCGAAGGGCAGAATCGCATAGCCTTTGCTGTCGGTCAGCGTGAGCGCGGACGGACCGTTTCCCCTGCCTTCCTTCCCGTGACAACTCCAGCAATTCATGTTTTGAAACAGGGCTGCTCCCGCCTGAACGCTCTCGGCTGAGGTCGGTGGCTCCGGCGGTATGGGCACGGAAGTGACGGGCGGCTCCTCATGAAACCGGTTAGAGAAGGTCTTGATGTATGCCACGAGGTCAGCTCGTTGCTGGCGGGTCAGCGGTTCCCAAGAAGGCATGCCAGTGGTGTAAATGCCCCGGCTGATAGTGTTGTATAAGTCGCTGTCGGTGGGGAGGCTTCCGCTGGGGGTGGATCGGCACTTGAACGCGGCCCGCGTAAAGTCCCGCGGCTTAGGATCAAGATGGGGCGCATTCTCTCCGGCACCGTCGCCGTGCACCCCGTGACAGGTAATGCAGTAGCGCCGGTACAAGACCTTTCCCGAGTTGGCATTTCCGGTTAGCCGCCCGATTTTGCTCTCCTGAGCAGAAATGAACAAACTGTAAGACACGAGCAATGCCAGCGCGACGCTGCTACCTTTCATCATGATTCGTGTCCTGACTCTCTTCTTCTTAAAAGTCGAAATCAAATCCCATCAAGAAGCTGCTGCTGACCTCGTCCCGACCGGTTAGCGGCGCCGTCGCAACGGAGCGAGCGAGCGAATACTCTTGGTGCCATGCCAGTCCGGCTCGGCTGCTCATAATCGGATACCAGCGATAACCGATGGTCCAGACCTTCAGATCGCCGACATCTTTGCGAGTCGATGGATTGGCCTGTCGCGACATCTGCACCGTCTCATACTTGCCAATGAGGATTAGCTGCGGATTGTAGGTGTAGTGCGCCTCGACAAAACCTCCGTTCCACGTGGGTCCCACTGCGCCCGGTGGAAGGTTGAAGGGCTGGTCCGCTTGCACACCGTTTCCCAGAAAGACATTGTCCTGACCGTGCAGGAAGAAGGTGCTGAAATCGAACTTGCCCACATACCAGAGGCCGTAGACGCCGGCGCGGCTGAAGCTTCGATTTCCCATTCCAGTTCCGGGAATTGCCGCACCATTGGTTGTTTGGAAAAAGGTGGAGCGTTTTCCCACGTATCCGTACATGCCAACTCTTTGCAGTCCCAGCTTTGGAATCTCGAATCCTTGCGTGAAATCGGCATAAACATCGTAGGAGTTGGTGGGCATATCCGCCTGTCCGTCGGTACTGTTGAGCACTGAAATTGAGTAGCGCGTGTAGTCGTTCCGCGAGTGACCCAGCAGTTCGGCGCCCAGCTGGTGATCGCCCAGTCCGAAGGACGTGCGGTCGCCCGCAGGAGTGAAATGATAGTTTCGGTAAAACCCCCCGGTATTGCTGAGCGTAAGCTCGCGATTTTCAGAGATTAGTGTGTCCAGTTCAAACTTACCCACCTTGAGGTTTAGCCAGCGTGAATCTAACAAGTTGTCGAAGCGAACAAAATAGGTGAGGAGGTGAAAGTTCCCGTTGTTATCCAGAGCCGACTGGACTGCAAAGGAGATGTTTTTGTACAAGGTGCCGGCCGTCCATATGTCGAGTCCCGAGATATTGAATCCGGACTTGGTGATCCGAGACTCCGTTTGCCCACTGCCCGGATTGCCGGGAATCACGTCAACGGCCACGCGATTGCTAGAGTCGCGATGCCACAGCGGCATTGAGCGAAAGGCAATCGGAAAGTACGAGACCTGCTGATAGATGGGTGCATCGCGCCCGGTCATCAACTGATAGCCGTTATCTTTGAATGTCTGGCCAAAATTGTTGAGCTTGGGCCAAGCCTCGTGACAATCGGAACAACGCAGGTTGTACTTTCGGGCAAAGGCGGGAACACCAAACGCAGGAACCGCGGCACCCAGCAAAACAATCGCAACCACCCCTCTGGACCAGCGCCACCCTCGTGAGCAACCCATCCGTTTCTCCAAGTCGTGGTATTTCCGAATAAGCGACAGCAAGATCTATGTCGGCTTACCGGCGGTGGAGACGTTTCCGTCGAGATTAGAGCAGACCATTGAGGGGTTTTGTCACGTGATTGTCATTTTTTGGTTACTTTATTGGGCTGACAGGGGACAGACCTGGCCTCATTGACTGAAGAAGCCCCCGGCCTGTCGATTCGATGGGTCGCATTCAGTTTGGTTGGGCATCAAATTAGGCAGGAGTTCGGACGCCCGCGGAGCGAGCAGAAACCCCGTCGCATCGTTGTTTCGCAAGCGGAACTGTCGCGCATGCAGGCAACAGGAGTGCTGTGGCAACAGCGGCCAAGCCGGGGCTCCTGTTTCGAGGCTCTGGCTGACCACCACCAGCAAAATCCGGGTGGTTGTACGAAACCGACTTCTTCATTGAGAGAGCTCTTCGGTATCCGGTTCGCGATTGCAGTATTTTAGACAGCGGCGGTCGCGAAACTTGTCTCGGAACTGTCAACAGTTTGCATCTGTTGGACCGCACGACATGTCTCCACCTTAAACGGACTAAACCCGTTTTGAATCAACGAAGCAGCATCGCGAAGCAAACGACGAGCTCTCTATTTGTCCAGGACGATCCGGGCAACTGCATTCAGCCCGTACCCGCGCCCGCAGTCGGTGACGTAGAAAAGGGTATGGGGATCCTCCCACGCCGGCGAAGTCGCGTTGCAGGCGCCGCTGGTCAAACGCCGTTCGATGCCGGTGAAGAATTCGCGTACAAACAGATGCCACGAGCCCAATTCACGGCGGCTGAACGCTAGCCGCCCGGAGTCGGGAGACACGGCTGGATATCGCACCGCGCCTGTAATCTCCCCGAGCGATTTTGCTTCACCCGTTGCCGTGCGTAGCCAGACCAAGTGCGGGAATGCGGCACCGCCCGAAGCGGCGACAATGTCACCCTCGGTGGTGACACTCATCTCGAAAACAGCGGACAGGTTCTGGTCACTTTTGACGTCCTCGGGATCGCTGCCGTCGCGCGATAACCAAATTGCGGTTTGCCCATGATCTTCGCGAAGAAAGGCTAGCCAGCACCCATCGTAGGAAACTGAGGGCTGCTGGCCTTCCGTTACATATTCCGAAAAAGCGTCGGGCCGACCGACTTGGTTTGATCGAAGCCGCAGAATGTGCGAGCGGTGGCCTACTAGTATTGATTCCTAAATAATATAGCAATAGGACGTTGGTCAAGTCGCTACTGACTCTGCCTCGACCGTCGCCAGCTTGTACGTCCACTTGAACACCACCGGCTCTTCATTCACTTCCTTCAGGTACAGTTCGATGCGTGCTTTCAACTCGGCCTTCGAACTGACTCGTATCCCCCGCAATAACGTCCGGGCCAGTTTGCCGAAGAAGGATTCAATCAGATTCAACCACGAGCCGTGTTTCGGCGTGAAGATGAATTCGAAGCGGTTGGGCACACTCGCTAAGTACGCTCGCGTCTGTTTGGAAATGTGAGCGGAATGATTATCCAGA
>Ga0070698_100002148_pt1 | contig 21859 bp, 20 predicted proteins | sample KBSK1502metaG_FD_65477 | JGI IMG/M metagenome (GOLD analysis project Ga0070698, IMG submission 65477) | Corn, switchgrass and miscanthus rhizosphere microbial communities from Kellogg Biological Station, Michigan, USA - KBS K1-50-2 metaG | ecosystem: Host-associated > Plants > Roots >...
CCAGCTCGGCGGGAAGCGAGGCGGTCGAATCGGTGACGATCGCGATGCGGCCGGGCATGTGCGGAACCCTACCGACAGCCGGCGCAGGGGCTAGCGTCGGGCGCGTGGCGATGGACAACAGCCCCGACAGGTGGGCGCAGTACTACGAGTACGTCGCGGGCCGCACCGTCCGCGACCTGCTCGTGACCGCGCTGGAGCGCTGGTGCGGGCCACCGGGAGTCGCCCTCGATCTCGGTTGCGGCGACGGCACCGAGACCTTGGCCCTGCTCGAGGCCGGCTGGACCGTGCACGCCATGGACGCCTCCCCCGAGGGCATCGCGCGCACCACCCGCCTCGCCGTCGCCCATGCCGACCGCCTCACGACCCACCTGCGCCGGCTGGAGGACTTCGATCCTCCGGACGTCGACCTGCTCTACTCGGGCTGGACCCTGCCGTTCTGCCATCCCGACCACTTCGAGGCCCTGTGGGCCCGCCTGCGCGCCGCGGTGCGACCTGGCGGGCTGCTCGTCGTCAACCTGTTCGGCGTCCGCGACGACTGGACCAGCCAGGCCGACATGACCTTCCGGACCCTGCAGGAGGCGCACGACATGGCCGAAGGACTCACCGACCTGGTCCTCGTCGAGTCCGAGGAGGACGGCCAGTCCTTCGCGGGGCCCAAGCACTGGCACGAGCTGGAGATCTCCGGACGACGCGAGTTGTGAGTGCCGGCGAGGTCCATGGGCCTCGCCGGCACTCACAACTCACACGACGATGTTGACGATCTTCGGTGCCTTGGCGATCACCTTGCGCACGGTCAGCCCGGCCAGGGCCCTCTGCACAGCGGGGTCGGCCATCGCAACAGCCTCCAGGTCGGCGTCACTGATGTCGGGAGCGACCTCCAGGCGCGCACGCACCTTGCCCTGGATCTGGACGACGGCGGTCACCGACTCCTCGACCAGCAGCGCCGCGTCGACCACCGGCCAGCCGACCCGGGCCACCGTGGGCTGGTGGCCCAGGCGCGACCACATCTCCTCAGCGGTGTACGGCGCGACCAGCGACAGCAGGACGGCGATCGCCTCGACGGCCTCGCGGACCGCCGGGTCGGCCGGACCGCAGCCGCTGTCGATGGCCTTGCGGGTGGCGTTGGTCAGCTCCATGACGCGCGCGATCATCACGTTGAACCGGTGCGACTCGACCAGCTCGGCTGCGTCGTGCACGGTCTTGTGGGTGACCCGGCGCAGGGCCACGTCGCCGCCGTCGGCCGGAGTGCCGACCGGGGAGGTGACGTCACCGCTCAACCGCCAGGCCCGCTGCAGGAACTTCAGCGATCCGTTGGGCGACATGTCGGCCCAGTCGATGTCGTCCTCGGGCGGGCCGGCGAACACCAGCGTCAGGCGAACCGCATCCACACCGAAGGCAGCAAGTTGCTCCCCCAATCGGACGCCGTTGCCCAGCGACTTGCTCATCTTCTTGCCCTTGTTGATGACGAAGCCCTGGTTCAGTTGAGCGGCGAACGGCTCGCGGAAGTTCACCAGCCCCATGTCGGCCAGCACCTTGGTGGCGAAGCGGGCGTACAGCAGGTGCAACACCGCGTGCTCCACACCGCCGATGTAGATGTCGCACGGCATCCACTGGTTCACCAGGTCGCTGTCGAAGGCCTGCGTGTGATCGTGCGGCGAGCAGTAGCGGAACATGTACCAGGCCGAGTCCACGAACGTGTCCATGGTGTCGGTGTCCCGGGTCGCCGGACCCCCACACGTCGGGCAGGTGGTGGCGACCCAGTCGGTGGCCGCCGCCAGTGGCGAGACCCCCTTGGGCTTCAGCTCGGCGCCGCTCAGCTCGGGCAGCGTGACGGGCAGCTGGTCCTCCGGGACCGGCACCTCACCGTGCTCGGGGCAGTGGATGACCGGGATCGGCGGGCCCCAGTAGCGCTGCCGCGAGACCAGCCAGTCGCGCAGGCGGAAGTTGACCGCGCCCTTGCCCCGACCCGCCGTCTCCAGGATCTCGATGGCCGTGTGTACGCCGGCAGCCTTGTCGGTCAGGCCGTCCAGCGGACCGGAGTTGACGTAGACACCGTCGCCCGAGGTCGCGACGTAGGTCTCCTCGGGGTTCTCCTCGCCGGTCTCGACCACCCGGCGCACCGGCAGGCCCATCACCTTCGCGAAGTCCAGGTCGCGCTGGTCGTGGGCGGGCACGGCCATGATCGCGCCGGTGCCGTAGTCGGCCAGCACGTAGTCGGCCGCCCAGACCGGGATCTGCTCCCCGGTCACCGGGTTGATCGCCGTGACGCCCAGGTCGACGCCGGACTTGGGCCGGTCGGTGGCCAGCCGGTCGATGTCGGACTCCTTGCGCACCTCGACCAGGTAGTCCTCCAGCGCCTGAGCGCAGTCGGGGGCGACGATCTCCGCGGCCAGGTGCGCGTCGGCAGCGACCACCATGAACGTCGCTCCCCACAGGGTGTCGGGCCGGGTCGTGTAGACCGTCACGCGACGCACCTCACCACTGGCCAGCGTGATGTCGAAGTCGACGTGTGCACCCTCGGACCGCCCGATCCAGTTGCGCTGGGCGGTGATCACGCGGTCCGGCCAGGTGGGGGCCAACGTGTCCAGGTCGGCCAGCAGCTCCTCGGCGTACTCGGTGATCTTGAAGTACCACTGGGTCAGCTCGCGCTTGGTGACCTCGGCTCCGCAGCGCTCGCACTTGCCGTCGACGACCTGCTCGTTGGCCAGCACCGTCTGGTCGTTGGGGCACCAGTTGACAGGGGAGTTCTTGCGATAGGCCAGGCCGCGCTCCATCAGCTTCAGGAACAGCCACTGGGTCCAGCGGAAGTACTCCGGGTCCGAGGTGTTCAGGGTCCGGCTCCAGTCGAACGACGTCGCATAGTCGCGACAGGAGTCGGTCGACAGCGCGATGTTGTCGTAGGTGAAGGCCGCCGGGTGCTCGTTGTTCTTGATGGCGGCGTTCTCGGCGGGCAGGCCGAAGGAGTCGAAGCCCATCGGGTTCAGCACCTCGTAGCCCTGCTGCCACCAGTAGCGCGCCACCACGTCGTGCAGGGCGAAGACCTCCGCGTGACCCATGTGCAGGTCACCCGACGGGTAGGGGAACATCGTCAGCGCATAGCGCTTCTCGCGGGGACTGTCGTCGTCCGCCGCGAACGGCTGCAGGTCGTCCCAGACCTTGCGCCACTTGGCCTGGGTCGCCGCGACGTCGTACGCCTCGGTGACGGCGCCCTCCGGGTGTTCCTGCTGGCTCATCTCTGTTCCCACTTCTCGGTTCTCCTGCTGGTCTCTCGGACATGAAAAAACCCCTCACGCAGGAGGGGTCGCCGCGTGATCTGGGTGATCAGCGCGGCTGGCCGAGAAGGAGGCTCGACATCGGAGTCGTCTTGGACATGGCGTCATCGTACTCCTGCGTAATTGCGAGGTCTCCCCCTATTCGCCGTTAGACTCCGCGCCGTGTCCGAGTACGGCGAGCCCAGCCCGTGGGGCAGGGTGGCCGCGGCCCTAGGCCTGCTTGTTCTCGTCGGTGGCGGACTCGCTGCGCTGACGTACGGCGGCAATGGATCCGCCGACCCGAGTGCCGGCGACACCACGACGGCCACCACCGCGACCACGACACCCACGACGGCGCCGTCCTCCCCCACCCCGGCTGCACCCACCACGACCGCGCCGGCGACCGAGACTCCGGTCGAGCTCCCGTTGCACGCGCTCGCACTGGTCGACATCTCGGCGTCGATGGACTTCGCGTCGGGCGACGGCAGCCGCATGGACCTCACCGTCGCGGGGCTGCGCGCCGGGCTCCACGCCCTCCCCGACACCTCGGCGCTCGGCCTGTGGGAGTTCTCCGAGAAGCTCGACGGCGACCGTGACTACCTCGAGCTCGCCCAGGTCCAACCCCTCGACCACCCGGTCGGCAACGGCACCCAGCGCGACGCGATCGTGGACCAGATCGACTCCCTGACCAGGCGCACCACCCACGGCACCGGCCTCTACGACACGGTCCTGGCCGCCTACCGACAGATGCTGCGCGACTTCGACCCCGACGCCGGCAACAGCCTGCTGCTGTTCACCGACGGAGCCAACGACGACCCGACCTCGATCTCCGAGGGCGACCTGATCCGCGAGCTCGCCCAGTTGCAGGACCCCCGGCGACCGATCCCGATCGTCGCCGTCGGGATCAGCAAGGACGCCGACACCGATGCGCTGAAACGGATCGCAGCAGCCACCGGTGGCCTGGCACTCACCGCCGAGGGTCCCGAGGACGTGGCGAGCGCGTTCCGGAAGGCGACGCGGGACCGCCGGTCATCCTGAGTCTGGAACAGGCGGCTCAGCAGTGGATCGTGCTGCGAGAGTGAGGGCATGACTGTCATCCAACTCTTCGATCTGACCGACAAGGTCGTCATCGTCACCGGCGCCTCGAGCGGCCTCGGCGTCGCGTTCGCGCAGGCGTTCGCGGAAGCCGGCGCCGACGTCGTCCTGGGTGCCCGCCGCGTCGACCGCCTCGCTGACACTGCAGCGCTCGTCGAGGGAGCCGGGCGACGTGCCCTGTGCGTCGCGACCGACGTTGGTGTCCCGGAGGACTGCCAGAACCTGGTGGCTCTCGCGATCGAAGAGTTCGGCCGCGTCGACGTGCTGATCAACAACGCCGGCATCGGGACGGCCGTCCCCGCCACCCACGAGACGCCCGAGCAGTTCCGCTCGGTGATCGACGTGAACCTCAACGGTTCCTACTGGATGGCCCAGGCCTGCGGTCGGGTGATGCAGCCCGGCTCGTCGATCATCAACATCAGCTCGGTCCTCGGGATCACCACCGCCGGTCTGCCACAGGCCGCGTACGCCGCGTCGAAGGCCGGCGTCATCGGGCTGACCCGCGACCTGGCCCAGCAGTGGACCGGTCGCAAGGGCATCCGGGTCAACGCCATCGCGCCCGGCTTCTTCGCCTCCGAGATGACCGAGCAGTACCCTCCCGGCTATCTCGAAGCCCAGGGCGCGCGGATCCCGGTCGGCCGCAAGGGCGATCCGGCCGAGCTGGCGGCGACCGCGCTGTTCCTGGCTTCTGCGGCCGCCGGCTACATCACCGGCCAGACCCTCGCGGTCGACGGCGGGATGACCATCACCTGACCACGCCACCCAGCCTCAGCGCGACGACCGACTCCGCGGCGCTCAGCGAGTCGTCCTGGCCGGTCACCGCGTTCAGGAAGTCCTCGCGCTCCAGGGCCAGCAGCACGGTCGGCTCGTCGGCGATGATGTTCGCCGTCCGCGCGACGTCGTGCAGCAGGCCGATCTCGCCGAAGAACTCCCCTGCGCCCTCATGCCGGAGTACGACGCCCTCGTGGGTCGCCGAGACCGATCCCGACTCGATCACGTAGAACCGGTCGGAGGCCTCGCCTTCGCGGATCACCACCTCGCCGGCAGCGACCTCGACCCGGACCAGCTTGGCAGCCAGGCCGTTGAGGGTGGCGGGACCGAGCGGTGCGAACATCGGGATCGCCTTGAGCAACGGCAGGCCGGCGGGAGCCGAGATCCGCAGGTCCATGGAGCGCAGACGAGGGATCAGGAGCAACAAGGGCGCGGCCACGATCGTCGCGATCAAGGTGAGGGCGCTCTTGAGGTTCATCCACGACACGAGCAGCGGGAAGGCTGCGGCCCCCAGCGCCATCGTGCCGATCATCAGGCCCTCCATGGCTCCGAACACCCGGCCCAGCACGCGATCAGGGCAGATCCGCTGGACCAGGGTGTAGAAGTTCACGTCGACGAGCGGGTTCGCGAACCCCAGCAGGGCGATGGTCGCGAACACGAGCGCCGGGTTTGGCCACAGGACGATCAGCAACAGCGGCGCGGACCAGAAGAAGGCGCCGGCGCCCATGTCCCAGGCGAGCTTGTTCGCCGAGGCACGACCGATCGCGTAGAAGCCGCCGAGGATCGCGCCCACGCCGAAGATCGAGTTGATCCAGCCGACGCCCTCGGGACCGGTCTTGAGGTAGTCCACCGCGAAAAGGACCGAGAACACGCCGGAAGCGCCCGCGATGACCGTCTGCGCCGAGATGACATAGGCGGTCACCAGCAGGTCCTTGTCGCGCCAGATCTGGCTGAAGCCCGCGGCCATCTCCTTCAACGCCCCGGCCCGCTCGCCGTCCTCGTCGTCCCGGGCCTGGTGCTCGGGCTGGCTGGGCGCGTCTATGCCGAAGACCAGCACGGCCGACCAGAGGAAGGTGCCGGCATCGAACAGCAGGACGGTCTGGACATCGGTCAGCGTCACGAGGCCCGCACCGAGCGCCGGTCCGATGAAGAAGGAGAGGCTCTCGATCGTGCTCGACGCACCGTTGGACGCGGTCAACTCCTCGGGTCGGTCGGCCAGCGCCGGCAGCCAGGCGGCCTGAGCAGGCCGGAACACACAGCCGAACACCCCCATCACGATGACCAGCCCGAACACCGGCGCAGCCGGGGTGTCGGCGTACAGGCACCAGGCTGCGGCCGTGACCAGCCCTGCGCGAGTGAGGTCGGCGCCGATCATCACGGCCTTTCGGGGCAGGTGATCGGCCAGGCTTCCGGCGAAGGGCGCAGTGATGGCCATCGCCAGCATGCGCACGGCCACGAAGATGCCCACCGCCTTGGCCCCACCCACGCCGTACGCCCAGACGGTGATGGCGGTGGCGGCTGCCCAGTCGCCGATCATGGACCCGACCAGGGCCAACTGGATGTGACGCAACTTGCGATTCCGGAACACCGAGGCGAGCGAGGCCCACGTCTCGCGCAGGGCGGACCCGAGGGCGCTGGTCGAGCCCGAATCTGCTGATGCCTGGACTGTCATTGGCGGACTCCCTCCACGGTCGAGGATGCTCCGCCGCGACCCGAGCCGACCATGACCCATCGAGACCAGTCCCGCATGGTCCGTGTGACGGGGGCGACGCCCGACTGCTCGACCACTGGTGCCGAGCCGCGACGAGCCTGCTCGGGTCGCCGGCGCCGGCCTGAGGAGAAACCAAAAAGACCGCCCGGAGGCGGTCTCTTCGTGGTGGAGGTGAGGGGACTCGAACCCCTGACCCCCTGCATGCCATGCAGGTGCGCTACCAGCTGCGCCACACCCCCATCGCCCGGAGTTTCCTCCGGACAACTTGAGGAATATTAGCCAACCTCGCGAGCGGATGCGAAATCGGGGTCGGTCAGGGCTGGTGCGAGACCACGTCGGCCGGCAGCGGGATCGACGGACAGTCGCGCCAGAGCCGCTCGAGGGCGTAGAAGGTGCGCTCCTCCTCGTGCTGGACGTGCACGACGACGTCGCCGTAGTCGATCAGCACCCACCGGCCGTCGCGCTCGCCCTCACGCCGGATCGGCTTGGCGCCGATCTCGCGGAGCTTGTCCTCGACCTCGTCGACGATCGCCTTGACCTGGCGGTCGTTGGTGGCCGAGGCGAGCACGAACGCGTCGGTGATCGCCAGCTGCTCGGAGACGTCGAAGGCGATGATCTGCTGGGCCAGCTTGTTGGAGGCGGCACGCGCGGCGGCGTGCACGAGCTGGAGGGCGTGCTCAGTGGCGGTCATGAAGTGCTTTCAGGATAGAGAGCGTGCTTGGAGATGTACTGGACGACGCCGTCGGGCACGAGATACCAGACGGGCTCGCCGCGCCTGGTGCGCTCACGGCAGTCGGTCGAGGAGATCGCCAGGGCGGGGATCTCGACGATCGTGACCCGGTCGGCCGGGATGCCGTCGAGGGTCTTCTCCCCCATGTCATACCCCGGGCGGGTGCAGCCCACGAAATGCGCGAGCTCGAACAGCTCCGAGGCATCGCGCCAGGTGAAGATCTCGGCGAGGGCATCGGCACCGGTGATGAAGTAGAGCTCGGCGTCGGGCATCTGGCGGCGGAGGTCGCGCAGCGTGTCGATGGTGTACGTCGGACCGTCGCGGTCGATGTCGACCCGGGAGACGGTGAACAACGGATTCGAGGCGGTGGCGATCACCGTCATCAGGTAGCGGTCCTCGGCGGCTGACACCAGCCGTTCGGACTTCTGCCACGGGTCGCCCGTGGGAACGAAGACGACCTCGTCGAGGTCGAACCAGGCCTGCACCTCACTGGCTGCCACGAGGTGGCCGTGGTGGATGGGATCAAAGGTCCCGCCCATCACCCCGACCCGGCGTACGCCAGCGGCTGACCCAGGGGCTGACACGGTCAGCTGTGCTCGCGTCCGCCGCCGAACATGACCAGGAACAGGATCAGGATCAGGAGGATGCCGAGCACGCTCCCGCCGACCTCCCACTTGTGGGAGGGGCCTTCGGCTTCGAGCGCAACGATCAGCGGAGTCAGCGACATGGCCGCGATCCTACCGGTCCCGACGGACGGGCCGAGCGTGGACCACGGCTCACACCACGAAGCTGACGCCCGCGAGGATGAACCAGAAGCGGAGCACCCGGCCGACCCACACGGTGGGGATGAACGCCCACAGGGGCATCTTGAGCGAGCCGGCCACGATCGCCAGCACCAGCAGCGGCGGGATCCCACCAGCCGACGACACGAAGATGATCGCGGCGGCGTACCAAGGACGGTCGTGGATCCGCCGGGACCAGTCGGCGTACGCGTCGCGCCACTTGGGCTTGTCGAGCTTCTTCTGGACCCACCGGCTCTCCATGCTCTTCTCGGCGGCGAACCACCAGATCACCTTGCCGACGGTCTGCCCCGTGCCGGCCGCGATGGCCAGCCCCAGGGTGGCGCCCAGGCCGGTCTGGGTGGCCAGCCCGGCCAGGATCAGCTCGATGTTGATCAACGGGATCAGCGCCGAGGCGATGCTGATCCCGAAGATCGAGAGGAGCTCGTTCACGCGCGCTGCTCGATCGGCCCCGACGGCAGCGGGATGCCCAGCTGCAGCATCCAGCGCAGCGACACGCACTTCAGGGTCAGCAGGCCCAGCGCGATGATCAGGCCCAGCCACCACCAGCCGGTGACCAGCAGCAGCACCGCGAACAGTCCCGAGTTGGCCGCCTTGCCGGGCCGTGACCAGTTCCAGACCCAGATCCGGTGGTCGACCGCGTAGAAGTAGTTGGGTGAGCGGATCGGCCAGGCCAGGAAGGCCATCGAGAGGAACATGTCGATGACCATGAACTCGAACAGGTAGACCGAGACCGGGATCGCCATGATCGGCTGCAGCCACGCCAGGCCGAAGTAGAAGCCGGCGCAGTTGAGGCGGTCGCAGAGCATGTCGATCACTGCCCCGGTGCGGGTCTCGCAGTTGCGCCACCTGGCCACCTCGCCGTCGAGGGTGTCGCCGACCCAGTAGACGACCAGGCCGATGACCAGCAGCGTCAGGCTCTCGTTGCGTACGGCGGTCAGCGCGAACCCGAGCGAGATGAGCGTGCGCACGAAGGTGATCACGGTGGCGCTGGTGAACAGGCGTTCCATCGACGGATCGGCGTGAATGGGGCGGTCCGTCTTCGGCATGGGCAGACGGTACCCAATCGTGCCCACCGCGATCGCGGGCGGCCGGCCACTACGTCAGGTGGAACGCAGCCACCAGGCCGGCCAGGATGACGTAGCTCTGGATCGTCCGGCCCACGAAGATCGTGCCCGCGAAGATCCACAGCCGCATCCGCAGCGCCCCGGCCACCGCCCCCATCACCAGCAACGGCGGGAAGCCGACCAGGGAGGAAGCCATCATGATGCCGGCCGAGAACCACGGCCGGCCATGGATCCGCTCGCGCCAGGTCTCGAAGCTGGCCTGGAACTTGCCGGTCTCGAGTCGCTTGCGCATCCACGGGATCTCGGTCGACCTCGCCGACGCGTAGTACCACGGCAGCTTCCCGAGCATCTGCCCGAAGCCGGCTGCGACGGCCAGCAGGTAGGCGTCATGGTGCTGGATCTGGGTGGCCACGGCCGCCAGGTAGATCTCGGCGTTGAGCAGGGGGAAGACGCCGGCTGCGCAGGTGAAGAGCACCGTCACCAACGCCGTCTTCACGGGTCGAGGCTATCTGGTGCATCCCTCAACGAATGTGACCGTCCCCGGTGACGACGTACTTGGTGCTGGTCATCTCCGGCAGGCCCATCGGTCCGCGGGCATGCAGCTTCTGGGTCGAGATGCCGATCTCGGCACCGAACCCGAACTCCCCGCCATCGGTGAACCGGGTGCTCGCGTTGACGAGGACTGCTGCCGAGTCGACCGCGGCGACGAACCGGCGCGCCACGCCCTGGTCCTCGGTGACGATCGCGTCGCTGTGGCCGCTGGAGTAGCGGCGGATGTGCCGGATGGCATCGTCGACGTCGTCCACGACCGCAGCCGACAGGTCGAGGCTCAGGTATTCGGTGCCCCAGTCCTCGTCGGTCGCCTCGACGACACCGTCGTACTCGCTGAAGGCGGCGTCGCCGTGGATGGTGACGCCCTTCTCGGTCAGGGCGTCGATGACGGTGGGCAGGAAGTCGTCGGCGATGTCGCGGTGCACCAGCAGGCTCTCGGCCGCGTTGCACACGCTGGTGCGGTGGGTCTTGGCGTTGATCACGATGGCCAGGGCCTTGTCGAGGTCGGCCGCCTTGTCGACGTAGACGTGGCAGTTGCCGACGCCGGTCTCGATCACGGGGACCGTCGACTCCTCGACCACGCTCCGGATCAGGCCGGCGCCACCACGCGGGATCAGCACGTCGACCAGGCCACGCGCCCGCATCAGCACCTTGGCGCCCTCGTGGCCGTCGCCGGGCACGAGCTGTACGACGTCACGCGGCAGGCCCGCCGCCTCCACCGCGTCCTGGAGGATCGCAACGATTGCGGTGTTGCTCGACAGCGCACTGTTGCTGCCCTTGAGGAGCACCGCATTGCCCGACTTGAGGCAGATGCCCGCGGCGTCGGCCGTGACGTTGGGCCGGGCCTCGTAGATGATCCCGACCACGCCGAAGGGCACCCGCACCTGCCGCAGCTCCAGGCCGTTGGCCAGCGTGCTGCCCCGGACCACCTCGCCGACCGGATCGGCGAGGCCGGCCACGTCGCGCAGGCCCTGGGCCATGCCCTCGATCCGTGACTCGTCGAGCCGGAGCCGGTCGATGATGTTGGCGGGCGTGCCGGCCTTCTCGGCGCGATGCACGTCCTCGTGGTTGGCGCGCAGCACCTCGTCCTGCCGGACCACCAGGGCCTCGGCCATCGCCTGCAGGGCGGCGTCCTTGCGGGCCCGGGTCGCCAGGGCCAGCTCGTGGCTGGCTTCCCGCGCGCGTACGGCGGTGTCCCGGACCTCTGCCTCGACGCTCATGTAGCGGAGCCTAATCGCGGCCCACAACGGCGCTGAGGGCGTCTCGGACGGCGATCCGGGCCGAACTCGTCGCGGATTGGGGCAACCGGGAGACCTGTCGCCGCGTCAGTAGAGAGGATGACCACGTCCCACCATCTGAGAGGACCTCTTGTGACCGCCCGCACCCGCCTGACCCGCACGTTGCGCCGTACCGTCGCCCTGGCCGCAGCGCTCGTGCTCCCCCTGTCCGTCCCGCTGCTGACGCCAGCCCGGGCCGCCACTCCGGCACCGCCGTTCCAGCTCTGGACGCCCGCGAGCCTGACGGTCGTGTCCTTTGACAACCAGCTCTACTCCGACCTGGGCATCCGGGCGATCGCCCAGGGCGAGCCGTTCGAGCTGTGGTCGAACCGTTCGTCGTACGACGACCCGATCCACACCGAGTGGCGTTCCACCGCCGGCACGGTGGCGCTGCCGGAGGGATCGATGCCCGACTTCGGGAGGATCGCGAACTTCCTGTACCTCAAGTTCGAGCGTGCCGACGGCGTCATCCGCAAGATGCCGGCCGGGGTCTGCTTCGGTGGCTACTCCTCCCAGCGGGTCCGACCCGACGCGCCGGCTCGCTCGCCGTACCCCCAGGGCTGCTACAGCAACCCCTACAGCCTGGGCTCGGTGCAGGGTGTGCAGACCGGCTGGTCGACCGCGATCCTGACCCAGGACCGGCCGATCAAGCTCAGGCCCGGCAGCTACACCGTGACCATCCGCATCGCGAAGCCGTACGCCGACCTGTTCCACATCCCCAACGCCGGGCGGGTCCGCACCATGCACCTGACGGTCACCCTGGAAGACCAGTGCTGCAAGCCCGGACCGGGAGTCGGCCGCGCCCAGCGGCCCTCCCCCCAGCCGGCAGCGACCGAGCCCACCCACGACCGTGCCGGCAGCCTCGTCGGCCCGACCCCCGACCTGAGGGCGCTGCCCGCCTTCGCGATCGGAGTGGCCCGCAACGGCAACTACCTCAACTTCGCGGCCGACGTCTGGAACGGCGGGGACAGCCCGCTGGTCGTCGACGGCTTCCGCCGGGAGGGCGAGGACCTGATGGACGCGTATCAGTACTTCTTCGACGCCGACGGCAACCAGACCGGCTACCAGCAGGTCGGCCAGATGCACTGGGATCCCCGACCCTCGCACCAGCACTGGCACTTCGAGGACTTCGCCAGGTACACCCTGCTCGACGCCGACCAGGTCGAGAAGGTGCGGTCGAAGAAGGAGGCCTTCTGCCTGGCCAACACCGACTCCGTCGACACCACGATCCCGGGTGCGGCCTGGAACCCCTACAACACCGATCTCTCCACCGCGTGCGGCGACCTCTCCTCGCTCTCGGTGCGCGAGGTTCTGCTGTCCGGCTGGGGCGACACCTACGGCCAGTTCCGTGCGGGCCAGTCCTTCGACCTCAAGGGACTGCCCAACGGCAGGTACTACATCGCCGTGACCGCCAACCCGGAGCACAACCTGGTCGAGTCGAGCTACGACAACAATGTGTCGCTGCGCAAGATCTGGATCGGGGGCACGCCGGACCACCGCACGGTCCACGTCCCCCAGATCGGCATGATCGTGGAGCCCGACTGGTTCGGTGAGGGTGGGAGGTAGCCACCCCCGCAAACGGCAAACTGGCCGGTCACCTCTCGGTGACCGGCCAGTTTTGTGATGCCTGACAATCAGCCCTTGCGGGAGGTGATCTCGGCCGTCAGAGCCGGGAGGACCGTGTGCAGGTCGCCCACGACGCCGAAGTCGACGAGCTCGAAGATCGGGGCCTCTTCGTCCTTGTTGATGGCCACGATGGTCTTCGAGGTCTGCATGCCGGCGCGGTGCTGGATGGCACCGGAGATGCCGGCGGCGACGTAGAGCTGCGGCGAGACCGTCTTGCCGGTCTGGCCGACCTGGAAGGCGTGCGGCTTCCAGCCGGAGTCGACCGCGGCACGCGAGGCGCCGACGGCGGCACCGAGCGAGTCGGCCAGGGCGTCCACGGCGCTGAAGTCGCCACCGGTGCCTCGACCACCGGCGACCACGATGGCGGCCTCGGTGAGCTCGGGGCGACCGGTCGACTGACGCGGCTGGCTGTTGACGATCTGCGCACCCTTGGCAGCGTCGGAGATGGTCGCGGCGAAGGCCTCCACCGCACCGGCTCCGGCGACCTCCTCGGGGGCAGCCGCATTGGGCTTGACCGTGATGATCGGGGTGCCCTGGGTGACCTTGGCCTGCACGGTGTAGGCGCCACCGAACACGGACTGGGTCGTGACCGGACCTGCTTGCACGTCGACCGCGTCGGTGATCACACCGGAGTTGGTCTTGATCGCGAGGCGGCCGGCGATCTCCTTGCCCTCGGCGGAGGAGGAGATCAGGACCGCGCCCGGCGCGGTCTTCTCGACCAGCTGGGCCAGGGCCTCGGCCTTGGGGGCCACCAGGTAGCCCTTGATGTCAGCGTCGTCGACGACGTAGACCTTCTCGGCGCCGAACTTCTTCAGCGCGTCGGCCGGGGCGTCGCCCGAGCCGATGTAGACCGCCGACGGCTCGCCGAGGCGGCGGGCGATGGTCAGCAGTTCGTTGGTGGTCTTGCGGACGTTGCCGTCGACGTGGTCGACGAGAACCAGAATCTCAGCCATGGGTCGCTGCTCCTCAGATGAACTTCTTGGACGCGAGGAACCCGGCCAGCGCCGAGGCACCCGACCCGTCCGCGTCGGTGACGATCTCGCCGGCGGTGCGCGGCGGGCGGGCAGTCGTGTCCTCGACGGCGGTCCACGCCACCGAGAGGCCGACCTGGCCGGCGTCGATGCCGAGGTCGCCCAGCGACACGGTCTCGACCGGCTTCTTCTTGGCGGCCATGATGCCCTTGAACGACGGGTAGCGCGCCTCACCGGTCTGGTCGGTGACCGACAGGACGACGGGCAGGGTCGCGCCGATGATCTCGGTCGCGGTGTCGCCATCGCGCTTGGCGCGGATCTGGTCGCCCTGGGTCTCGACGACCGAGGCGAAGGTGACCTGCGGCAGACCGAGGCGCTCGGCCAGCATCGCCGGAACGACGGACATGCCGCCGTCGGTCGAGGCCATGCCGGTCACCACGATGTCGGCCGGGCCGGCCTTCTTGACGGCCTCGGCCAGGATCAGCGAGGTCGCGACGGCGTCGGAGCCGGCGATCGCGTCGTCGAGGACGTGGATGCCCTTGTCAGCACCCATCTGCAGCGCCTTGCGAACGGCGGCCTCGGCCTGCGCGGGTCCGATGCACACGGCGGTGACCTCGGAGCCCTCGTTCTTCTCGGCGATCTGCAGGGCCTGCTCCACGGCGTACTCGTCCAGCTCGGAGAGCAGTCCGTCGACCGCCACGCGGTCCACGGTGTTGTCCGACTCGAACCGCTGGTCAGCGGTGGCGTCGGGCACGTACTTCACACAGACAACAATGTTCATGGTGGTGTGGCCGGGAGGCCCCTCCTGTGCACTCGAATGTGGTGGGTGACGTTACTTGCTGGTTCGGCCCAGCGGGAACTCGTCCACGGGTGGGTTACCTCACAGCAGCCTGCTCCGGACCTCAGCGGGGGCGGATCACCCGGTCGAGGACCCGGCCGACGACCAGCCAGACCACGGCAGCGATGCCCCAGTTGGTGAGGGCGTTCTTGGTCAGGGCGTCACCGCCCTCGAAGCTGAACAGCCCGTTGTCGCGGGAGAACGCACCCAGGTCGAGCTTGTCCCCCGAGTTGACGACGAATTTGTAGAGCCCGTTGTCGGGGTTGCTGCCCGCTCCGTGCAACGCGATCAGGAGCGCGCCGACCGCCAGGATCAACGCGAACAAGGCACACAGCAGCCAGGCGCCTCGTGCCACCCACTGCCGGACCTTCTTCACCGTCTCGCGGGCACCGGGCATCGCCCGCTTGCCCTCCTTGAACGGTGCGTCCGCCTTCTTCTCCTCAGCCACGACTGTCCCTTCGTCTTGTCCCGAGCTCTCGGCGGTCACGCTACCCAACCGACGACAGTTGTGAAGGTCGTCACGCGCCCTTGAATTGCGCCTTGCCCGGTCCGTTCTCGAGGAACGACTTCAGGCCGGTTGCGCCGTCCTCGGTGGCGAACAGCGAGGCGAAGGACATCCGCTCGATCTCGAGACCCGTGGTCAGGTCGGTCTCGAGGCCGCGGTCGATGGCTTCCTTGGCCGCGCGTACGGCGAGCCGGGCGCCGCCGACGTACTGGCGGGCCCAGGCCACGGCCTGGTCGTAGACCGTCTCGGCCGGCACCACGCGGTCGACCAGGCCGATCGCCAGCGCCTCGTCGGCCTTCACGAAGCGGCCGCTGAAGATCAGGTCCTTGGCCTTGCTCGCGCCGATCAGTCGAGCGAGCCGCTGAGTGCCTCCGGCGCCCGGGATGATGCCGAGCAGGATCTCGGGCTGGCCGAACGTCGCGTTGTCGGCGGCGACCCGGAAGTCGGCGGCCAGCGCGAGCTCACAGCCGCCGCCCAGCGCATAGCCGGTGACCGCGGCGACGACCGGCTTGGGGATCTCGGCGACCGCCGTCACGGCCGCCTGGACGAGGCGGCCGTGCTTGATCATCTGCACGGGCGGGAGGTCGGCCATCTCCTTGACGTCGTTGCCGGCGGCGAAGAGCCGCTCGCCGCCGTAGACGACGACCGCGTGCACGTCGTCGCGCTCGCCGGCCTCGGTGGCCACGGCCAGCAGCTCGGCCTGGACCTGGAAGCTGATCGCGTTCATCTTGGGGCGATCGAGGCGGATCGTGCCCACCCCGTCGGTGACTTCCAGTCGGACGAACTCGCCCACGACAAACCTCCAGAAAGAGACGGCTTCGGATCGCTCGCGAGCGTATCGGCAACAATGTCGGGCGTGACACCAGGGATGTGGAGCAAACCGGGCGAGGTCGCGAGCGTCTGGCCGGGACGGAACTATCCGCTCGGGTCGACCTGGTCGGCCGAGTCGACCAACTTCGCGGTCTACGCACCCAACGCCACGGGCATGAGCGTGTGCCTCTTCGACGAGACCGGCACCGAGACCGTGCACGTGCTGACCGAGCAGACCCTCGGCATCTGGCACGGGGCCCTTCCCGACGTGCCGGTCGGCACGACGTACGGCTATCGGGTCGACGGGCCGTGGGACCCCGCCCAGGGCCTGCGCTTCAACTCGAACAAGCTGCTGCTCGACCCCTACGGGCTTGCCGTGTCCGGCGGGGTCACCGACGACCCGGCGATCTTCGGCTACGTGCTCGGCAGCCCGGAGCAGATGAGCGAGGCCGACTCGGCGCCGTACGTCCCCCGGAGCGTCGTGGTCGATCCCGCCTTCGACTGGGGCGACGAGCGCCCGATGTACAAGCGCTGGCGCGACTCGGTGATCTACGAGGTGCACGTCAAGGGCATGACCGAGCTGCACGACCGGGTGCCCGAAGAGCTGCGCGGGACCTACGCCGGCCTCGCGTCCCCGGCCGTGACGACGTACCTGCGCGACCTCGGGGTGACCGCGGTCGAGCTGCTGCCGATCCACCAGTTCGTCTCCGAGCCGGCGCTCGTCGACCGCGGGATGTCGAACTACTGGGGCTACAACTCCATCGGCTTCTTCGCCCCGCACAACGCCTACTCGTCCTCCGGCGACCGCGGCGAGCAGGTGCGCGAGTTCAAGCAGATGGTGAAGGCGTTCCACGAGGCCGGGCTCGAGGTGATCCTCGACGTGGTCTACAACCACACCGCGGAGGCTGGTCAGCTCGGGCCGACGCTGTCCTTCCGCGGCCTCGACGACCGCGGTTTCTATCACCGGATCGCGCGCGACGACATGGTCGCGCCCGGCCTGCCGCACTCCATGACCTGGCAGGACACGTACTGGGACGTCACCGGCTGCGGCAACACCGTCGATGCCTCGGACCCGTTCGCCCTGCGGCTGATCCTCGACTCGCTGCGCTACTGGGTGACCGAGATGCACGTCGACGGCTTCCGCTTCGACCTGATGTCCGCGTTGACCCGGATGGGGTACGCCGTCGACATGCGCTCGCACCTGCTCACCGCCATCGGCCAGGACCCGATCCTGCGCCACGTGAAGCTGATCGCCGAGCCCTGGGACGCCTCGATGGACGGCTATCGGGTCGGCGAGTTCCCGCCGCCGTGGATCGAGTGGAACGACCAGTTCCGCGACTCGATGCGTGACTTCTGGCGCGGCCACTCCTCCGGCATCCGCGACGTCGCCACCCGGCTCGCCGGCTCCAGCGACCTGTACGCCGACGACGGCCGGTCGCCGTACGCCTCGGTGAACTTCGTGACCGCCCACGACGGGTTCACGCTGCGCGACCTGGTGTCCTACAACGACAAGCACAACGCGGCCAACGGCGAGGACAACAAGGACGGCACCGACAACAACCGGTCGTGGAACTGCGGCGTCGAGGGCGAGACCACCGACGCGGCGATCATCGCGCTGCGGCGGCGGCAGGCGGCCAACCTGATGGCGACGCTCTGCTTCTCCAACGGCGTGCCGATGCTGACCGCCGGCGACGAGCGCGGCCGGACCCAGCAGGGCAACAACAACCCGTTCTGCCAGGACAACGAGATCTCGTGGATCGACTGGCGGCCCGATGACGCCTGGCTCGACGTCTACGAGATCACCAAGCAGGCGCTGAAGCTCCGGCGCGAGCACCCCGCGCTCCGCCAGCGGCACTGGTTCGAGGGCCGGCCGACGATGCGCGGCGGGCCCAAGGACCTGGCTTGGCTGCACCCTGACGGCCGGGAGATGACGGGTGACGACTGGGCCGACGACGGGCTCGAGACCGTCGGCATGTTCCTCACCGGTGCTCCGCTGCGGTCGCCCGGCCCACGCGGCGAGCAGCAGGTGGACAGCTCGTTCATGATCTGGCTCTCGGCCTCGGCGTCCCCGGTGACCGTGGTGCTGCCCGAGAACGCCTGGGTGCAGTCGGGTGAGGTCGTGCTCTCCACCGACGCTGATCTCAAGGTCGGCACGCCGGTGGTCGCGGGTGGGTCGTTCACCCTCGATGCGCGGTCGGTCGTCGTACTCCGGCAGACGTAGGGCGTGTCCTGGATGCAACGTCGCGGGCACCCGATGGCGTTCTAGAACCATGGAGGTCACCGTGCAGCCGCGGACGTACGCCGAGGTGGTGGCGACCGTCGGGCCCGGACTGCTCCGGCTCGGGCTGATGCTGACCGGTGATCCGCTGGCGGCCGAGGACCTGGTGCAGGAGACCCTGGCGCTCGCGCACCGGCACGGTGACCGGATCGCGACGATGGAGTCGCCGGCGGCGTACCTGCGGCGGATCCTGATCAACCGCCATCTCTCCGACCAGCGGACCCGGGCCCGCCGCCCGCGCGAGACGGCGTACGACGACCTCCCGGGCCACCCGGCCTCGCCGGACCAGGCCAGCCGCGTCGACCACCGCGATGAGGCGTGGCGGCTGCTCGCCACCCTGCCGCCGAAACAGCGAGCCGTGCTGGCGCTGCGGTTCTACGAGGACCTCGCCGACGCCGACATCGCGGCCGTCCTCGGCTGCAGCGAGGGCACCGTCCGCTCCAACGCCTCGCGCGCGCTGGCGACCCTCCGCGCCCACCTGTCTCCTCCGGAGGTGACCCGATGACCGATCCGTGGACCGACGACCAGGTTGGTGAACTGCTGCAGGCGACGTTCAGGTCCCGCGAGGCGCTGCTTGGCGCAGACCAGCTGGCACGGGCCGCGAGCCTGCCTGACGTCCCTGGGCGGCGTCGGGCTCCCCTGCTTGCGGCCGCGGCCGTCCTGGTCGTGGCGGGCCTCGGGACGGTGGGGGCGCTTGCCCTGAACGGGGACGGGACCGATGGCCTCGGACCCGATGCGTCGCCGACGACGGCCACCACCACGAGTGACCCGGCCGACGACGAGGCCCGGGTGCAGGCGGCCGATCGCGCGAGCGAGCTCGCTGCCGGCGCGGAGGCTGATCGGGTGCTGGAGTCGATCCCGCAGCGCCTCGGTGCGGAGCGGGTCACGGCGCACGACATCCCTCCCCTGGAGACGTCGACGGCCGGGATGTCCGGCCCGGAGGCCACGGTGACTCGCGACGGCTTCTGGCTGGTGCCGGACGACGCCGAGGAGCTGGCCGACTGGTATTCCACGCATCCGCCGGACGGCATGCACGTCGATGGCGGCCCGCACAGTGTGGGCGGCTCGAGCAACAGCGACGGCAGCTGGTCGTTCGACACGATCCTCGACGGCGAGTCGGGTGGCCCCGCCAGCCACTCGAGTGTGTTCATGCAGGTCACCCCGTTCGCGTCGGGCAGCGGGGTGCGGATCACGGTCTACACGTCGTGGTCGCCGGCCCGCCGGCTCACGTCGTACACGCCGGACGATGTGACGGCGGTGCGGATCGTGGACGCCCGTAACGGGAACAAGCTGCTCGCGGTGGTCACGGACCCGGCGGACATCGCGCGGCTGCGGACGGCGTACGACGCACTGCCCGGCACCGCCGGCCATCAGACTCTCTGCCCCGCCCTGCTGGACTTCGTGGGCTACCGGCTCACCTTCGTCAGCCCGACCCGGACAGTGCGCGTCGAGCACACGGGCTACTGCCAACCGGTGTGGTCGGTGTGGGTCGACGGCGATCCCCTGGAGCCGGCGGTCCGAGACACCGGCGGGTTCGACTCGCTCATCGCCTCAGTGGTCGCGACCTCGAACTGAGTCAGTCGACGGGGGTCAGGGAGCCACTCGTCGCCCTTGTTGGGCCGTTCCACTCGCCTGAAAAGGGCCGTACAAGGGCAACGAGCGACCCTGGACGTAGCCAGAAAACTGAAACACGTTCTAGTATCGCTCCATGACCGATACCGGTGACGTGACTGCGCCGTTCCGCGAGGCCGTCGAGCGTGCCGAGGGGCTGATCCGGGCCGCTCCGTTCATCCGTGGCCAGGCCGACCTCTACGAGGGGCTGGACTACCTGGCCGGCCGGATCCGGGCCTCGCTGCAGCTGGCCTTCGACCACGACCTCGCGCGGCCGCTGTTCATCAACTCCACGCACCAGTTCTCGCGGCAGGGGCTGGACAACCCGGACGCGGTGTACTTCCACTGCTACCTGACCGAGGACGCCGAGTACGTCGTGCGCGGCCGTCGCGGGAGCACCGCGGACCTGTCCTTCCAGGTGATGGCCGACGGCTACTCCGCGGGCGGGGTGCCCGCCTCCCTGATGGCCTTCGACGACCGTGACCTGGAGATCGCCGAGGATGGCACCTTCGAGTTCTCGATCGGCCCGCTCGCCGGCGCGAAGACCCTGATCGTGCGCGAGGTCTTCAACGACTGGGACTCCGAGGAACGCGGAACGCTCTGGATCGAGCGCACCGACATGGTCGGCGTGCCCGCTCCCGCGAAGCCGCTGTCCCGCATCGCCCGGCAGTACGACGTGGCGGGGCGGCTGCTGACGGGCTCGGTCGAGACCTGGCTGGCGTTCCCGCACTTCTTCATGTGGAAGGAGCCGGTCAACACGCTGACCGCGCCGGCCTCCACGCCCGGAGGGCTGACGTCGCAGATGTCGTCGATCGGGCACTACGAGCTGGCCGACGACGAAGCCATGGTCGTGAGCGTGCCGGAGTGCGAGGACTGCGCCTACCAGGCGATCCAGATCGGCTCCGACTGGTATGCCTCCACCGACTACGAGACCCACCAGACCTCGCTCACCAAGGCGCAGGCGGTGAGCGACCCCGATGGCGTCATGCGGTTCGTCATCTCTCGCCAGGACCCCGGCCTGGCCAACTGGCTCGAGACCCTCGACCACCGCACGGGCCCGATCATGCTGCGCTGGCAGCGCCTCGCGGCCGGCGTGACACCCGGTGGGCCCACGGTCGAGGTGGTGCCGTTCGACGAGCTGCCCAAGGCACTGCCGTTCCACTCCCCCATCACCCCTGACGAGTACGCCGCGCGGATCGCCGCCCGGCAGCGCTCGGTGGCCCGAAGGATGCTCTCGTGACCGATCTGCTGCAGGACAAGGTCGTCGTACTCTCCGGGGTCGGTCCCGGCCTGGGTCGAGCCCTCGGGGAGGAAGCCGCGAAGATGGGCGCCGACCTGGTGCTGGCCAGCCGCACCGAACGCCGTCTGGAGAAGATGGCCGCCCGGGTGCGGGAGCTCGGGCGGCGAGCGCTCGTCGTGCCGACCGACATCACCGACGATGCCTCCCGCGAACAGCTGCGCGATGCCGCACTCGCGGAGTTCGGACGCGTCGACTGCCTGATCAACAACGCGTTCGGCATCCCGCCGATGGACCCGCTGACGACGCTCGACCTCGCCGCCCTGCGCGCGGCCAACGAGACCAACGTGTTCGCCCCGCTCAAGCTGTCGGCGCTGTTCGCCGACGCGCTCGCGGAGTCGCACGGCTCGATCCTGAACATCAACTCGTGCGTGATCTACAGCTCCCAGCCGGAGTACGCCGGCTACAAGTTGTCCAAGGGCGCCCTCCAGCACCTGTCCTCGTCGCTGGCCACCGAGCTCGGCCCGCGCGGGATCCGGGTCAACAGCATCGCGCCGTCCTACATCTACGAGGACGTCAACAAGGCGTACTTCGACTGGCTCGCCCAGGAGGCGGGCGTCACGCACGAGGACATCTACCGCGAGAAGGCGGCGCCGACCGACCTGAAGCGGCTGGCCACCCCCGACGAGGTGGCCAGGGCCGCGCTGTTCTTCGCCAGCGACCTCGCCT
>Ga0070698_100002149_pt1 | contig 21857 bp, 20 predicted proteins | sample KBSK1502metaG_FD_65477 | JGI IMG/M metagenome (GOLD analysis project Ga0070698, IMG submission 65477) | Corn, switchgrass and miscanthus rhizosphere microbial communities from Kellogg Biological Station, Michigan, USA - KBS K1-50-2 metaG | ecosystem: Host-associated > Plants > Roots >...
GCATCTTGCGCCACCCGCGAGTGAAGCCTTACGTTGATCTGCCGCGCATGAGCGAGGTTGCTGAGGAGATGGTCCGCGACGCCCTCAATGCCGTCGTGCGCCGCGACGTCGAGCTGGCCCAGAAAGTCCTCGCCAAAGACGATCAGGTCGACCACTACCGCGATCAAATCTTTCGCGAACTCCTCACTTATATGATGGGGGACTCGAGCGTGGTTTTCCCGGCCTTCGAGCTAATCCTGGTCGCGAAAAACCTCGAGCGCATCGGCGATCACGCTACCAACATCGCCGAAGACGTCATCTACATCGTGCAGGGCCAAGACGTTCGCCATCCCACCGTCGACCGCCGCTAGGTTCACCTTTGATAGCGGTTCCTTTATTCGATCTTGACCGGACCCAGCGCCTCGCGCATGGCTTGAAAGGCGGGCGTGTCTGCCTTGGCATTCTCCCAGTGGCTGTCCGGATACTCCCTCATGAGCTGAATCGTCAGAAAGGTTCCACGCATCAGCCCCGATTCATGATCTGACCACAGCCGGCTGGTCGTTCGCTGGCTGTAGCGATCGATCGTCATCCGCCAAAACTTCGGCGCCTCCCGAGGGTCGTATCCGTGTTCAATGACATTTTGCAGTCCCAGCCGGTCTGCTTGATTTTCTAGTTCGCGCTGGTGTCCGTTCACCACGGAGGCGATGCCGATCTCTGCCATAAACAATCCGGCGTTGCCAATGAAGGCGCCCGCCGCCAGTCCGGCTATTGTTAAGCCGATCCGTTTGCCTCGTGTTTCCTCCACCTCTCGCTGATGATGCACTTGAAGCACATGAGCAATCTCATGGCTCAGAACGAAGGCAAGCTGTGCCTCGTTGTCGACCGCCCCCAGCAATCCTGTATTTACCAGCAACGTTCCATCAGGAAGCGAGGCGGCGTTGATCGTTGGGTCCTCCACCACAAAGAACCTAAATTCCAGCGCCCGGGTGATGCCTTTGCTTCCTGGCGGAAGTAGCGAGTCTCCCAATTGCGAGACGTACTCCTGAACGGTCGGCACTGCCAGCAGCTTCATTCTCCCCATGATCTTCTTGCCTTGGCGGAATTCAATGACGCCGATTCCCGTTTGCGGATCTTTCCCTCTCACCACATCAAGATCGTGAGGCATCTTGTAAGCGCTCACCGGCGCCGGCGGCCCAAGCTCCACGCGCTCTGCGGTGATGCGTCCATCGCTGCGCCTCACGCCTGTGTACGCCACGTGCAGTCCGGCGAATGTGGGATGCCCGGCAGACGGACTATCACCCGCCGCTGTCGTATTCGTCGTGCTCAGCTTGGCCTTTGCAGGATCCCACGCTCGGTGCGTCTGGGGGCCAAGCTCCAGCCAATAGCCGTCTGCTTTTAGCTGGGCGCTCTCGCCCTTGGAGATCTTTGCGCTATCTGTGGGTTCTTCCTGCAAATACGCCGTGCCACGAATCTGCTTTTCTAAATCCCTCAAGTCGACGGTGATCTTTTCGGCGAAGAATTTGTGGCGGTCCAGCCACTGGCCTTCCGCCTCGATCAGCATGCCTGGCACGAGCTCGACGGGCCTCAGCGCATGCTCGCCTGCGGCATCCTGCGCGGTAACCCTGCTCACCGCTGTGAGCTCGAGTTTGTCATCGAGTATCGCAACCGTCCGATCGTCCGGTCGCCCGGTAATGTAGCCACGCAGCTTGACCTTCGATCCCGCGCGAACGGCGGGCATAGGCAAGCCCAACAAAAGGACTAGCAGAGCGGCGCTGCCTCGGCGCCAAAAGGACGATCGTTTGATAGAGCTCATACAGCCTCGCGTGGCCGGACGCCAGTCCACAGATTAGGAGGCTTTTTGTTCCGCTTTTAGTGAGTTCTTCAACTGCTTCACGATATCGTGCGCCGCGAATCGTGCCATGACCTTTTCGTCCCACCGCGGAGAGACCTTCACGTGAACGTGGATAGCTGAGAGATTTTGCTGGTCGCTTCTGCGCGCGACGTTTGCATCTAACTTCAGGCTTCGCCATCCAGCCGTGAAGCCGATCAGCGCATCCTTCATAGCGCTGCCCTTTTTGTATTCCGTTATCGTGCCCACAATCACGAGCGATTTTGGTGCGTCCGCATCGTCGACTATTTCGTCTTCGCCGATGACTTGATCAAAAAGCTTCGATTTGGTGAGTTCCGCACGTAGCTCTGCGTAGAGATAATCGGAGAAGCTGGGCGACAGCTCCACGCCTTCTGCACGCGGAAAGTGCTTTGCCTCCACGGTCTTGAATTCGGGCGTCGCATCCTTCGCCGCTGCAGGAATCGCCCACGTCACGGCTGCCGCCAGCATTGCGAGAGCTATCAATTTCATCGTTATCTCCTTATCGATATCCGTCATCTTGCAGATTTACTTTTGCTCGGGCTTGTTAACGGCAGGGGCTACGACCGGCACGGAAAGTGCTGACTGGACATCCGCAGATTATGCCACGCCGTCCATCGCGTTGACGGCATCGCGCAACTTCACGCCGCGGAGCAGATTCTGCAACGCGCCTTCAAACGCGTGATCGATATCTTCCTGAACGTTCTTCTGAACATTTTTCTTTCGCATCGCTCCGCTGGCAATCGACGTTCCCAATGCCGTGATCTGCTCCGACCTGCCGGTTTTCGGATTTTTCAACATCACCGCAAATTCCACTTTCCCGAAGAAATCGAATCCCGACCCGGTCGCCAGCCCGAAATGGAACACGTACACCGTCAGCACAAGGTCCGCTGAGTCGCGGTCTGCGGCCAGCATGTTGGCTGACCTCAAACAATTCTCCAGTCCATTGCGCGTGATTTCCGTCGGCGCCTTGTCCAGAAAAATTCCGCCTTGGGGCCTGTACACCAACATCGGTTGCGCATTACCGGACCGATCGACGACATCCGCAACGAAAAACTTGACGCGACGCGCAAACGCCGGCGGCCTCACGGGCTCACTCAGTTGGATACTTATGGTGTTCTCGGGTGTGGGTTGGGGTTCTTTGGTGGCCGCCGCAACTGCCGGTACGGCGCACATAACCGCAGTCCACAATCCTATGGCGCTGAGACCCTTGAGTTGCACTTTTTTTCTCCGCCAGACAGGTTCGCTGTGACGTTACTATCGCGCTTCCTTCATGACAATGGACCGGAAACGGCATCTCGGAGTGAGAGTAACCTGGCCCAGCGTACAGTTCTTTGCGGCTGGATACGTCGCTCGCTGCTTTAACGTGAGGATGAAACCGCGGCCGATTCGCTCAACGAACTCCGTCCGGCTCGCGCGACGTACAAGATGAGACATACGACGAGGCTCAACACAGAGACGACTGCACCCACCGTTCGGTCTCGCGTTCTTTCAAATCGTGCAGTCACGCGAGACTCTCCCACAGGCACTACTAGGATCATTTGGCCCGAATCTTCGGAGTGTTCCGGCGCGACCGCCGCGCCATCTACCTCCACACGCCAAGCCGGATAATTCAGCAAACGTAACGCCAATTTTACCGGGCGCTCCGATACCACCAGCATTGCCCGTTCTTCGGCTGTCCATCGGTCAAAATAGATCCGTGTTGTGGAATCTTTTGCATCCTTTGGCGACACGACTCGCGCCCGAGGCATCTTCGCTGGAAGATTGTAGTGATCATCTCCCATCGGGTCGTATTCATCCGTGCCGTCGAAGCCTTCCCCCGCCGCAATGCCCGCTTGCAGCGTGGGGATGTCATCTGGATCCCACCACGTGTGCCGGACCAGAAACCGCCCCGTCCAAAATAGGGCCAAAATCAGCATGGACGCCCAGAGCCAACCGAATCGGCGTCGTGCGATGACGCTCGCAAGCAAAACCGTAAAGGGTAACGCCAGGATCGACATCCACCGCCAGGGAAATTGCACGAAGCGCAACTTCGGCAGCAGTTCCCAGACAAACAGGCTCAGCCGCAGCATCAGCGCCGTCGCCGTGCCAGCCAGCAGGACTAGCGCGATCCATAGCCTCTCGCCTCGTGTCCGCCCGACGCGCCCAGTAATCTCTTGACGCGAAGCAATCGCGGCTATTCCCGTCAACACGATCATGGCTACCGCCACCGTTGACGCGATCCAGTTGAACCGCGTGTGCTCCGCATCGCTTATCGCCGTGTACAGAAAATTCTCCGACGGCAGCAATCCCGCTGACAGCGCCTGCGCGATGTCTACCCAGCGCTGCTCGTACGCAGCTGGCACGATGTAGAACCCGGCGAGCCCGAGGCCCAGCGCGATGCCCGCGGCGCCGCCTGCAAGCAATTTCCAAGATCTTTCCGCAAACGCCGCCCAGATGAACAACAGCGCAACGCTGTAGTTCGCCAGGACTCCAGCCGGCGCATTCGACAGCCAAACGATCGCAAGCGTAATCGCGAAAATCACCACTACGCGCCATCGCGCAAGTGAACTCTCCAGGACGCCGGTTAACTGGAACACCGCAAGAAAAAGCAGCGGGAAAAATGCCGAGGCCAGCAGCTCCGCGTAGTCGCTGCGCGCGTACGCCATCAGCAGCGCGTTCGGATTCCCTGCATAACAAATCGCCCCGAACAGCGCTGCGTTCTCTGGCAGAACACGCCGCGTTAGCGCAAACGCCGAAAGCCCGGCAATCGTTTGCACCAACACGATAAAGGCCACGGGCACGTAGCTCCACGGCACGATGAAGCTCAGTGCAGGAGCTAGCAGCCAAGACAATGGCGGATAAAAAATGAACCGCGGCTCACCGAATCCGTGATTAGCCCATTCCGCCCAGCGTGGAAAGAGGATGCCTTCTTTCCACTGCCCCGCCACATCTAGCCATGATGTGGCATGAAACTCGAAGTCATGGCCCGAAGCCGTTCCGCGCCAAAAGAATGGCGCGACGATCAGCAGAGACGTCGCGAGAGAAACGCCGAGTGCAGCTAGCCAGCCGCGTAAATCGGCAGTGGGAGGTCCGTTGGTTGGAACCTCGGCGGCAGGAGTCATTCCAAATTGCCGGACGCGTCTCCCAAGCCAGTTACGTCTCGGAAGCCAGGTGCCTCGCCCAAAATTGTGGCGCTACTGTGCCGGAGTCCCGCGGTCATTGCGGTAGATTACGCCTTCTTTCATGACGAAAAATACTTTCTCGGTTTGCCGGATGTTCTCGACTGGATTGCCGGGCACCGCGACGACGTCGGCGAGCTTGTTCGCTTCCAAGGTGCCGACTTTGTCCGCTACTCCCAGCAAGTCCGCATCCCACAGAGTGCCGGCTTTCAAGGCGTCAATGGGTTTCATCCCAAGATCAACCATCTGGTGGAACTCTTCCGGATTTCGGCCGTGCGCATACACTGCGGCATCTGTCCCTAGCCCAATCTTCACTCCCTTCGCGAGCGCGCGCTGAAACGTCGAGCGCAGGGCCGCTATGGCCGCGCGAGCCTTTGCTGCGATTGCGGGTGGCAAGTACACTCCGCGATCGAGTTGTTCCTGAAGTCCCTGCACCGCCATCAGCGTCGGCACAAGATAAGTGCCGCGCTGTTTCATCATGTCCAGCGCCTCGTCGTCGAGAAAAGACCCGTGCTCAATCGAGTTAACTCCGGCCCGGATCGCCCGCTTTGCGGCTTCCGCGCCGTGTGCGTGTGTAGCCACCTTGCGGCGCAACGCGTGGGCTTCATCAACGATCGCGTTCAGCTCCTCCGGCGTGAGTTGCGGAGTGTCCACGTCGTCCGTGGGAGAGAGCACTCCGCCGCTCGCGCACGTCTTGATCACGTCCGCGCCATATTTGTGCATCAAACGAACCGCGTAACGCCCTTGATCCGGGCCGTTGATCACGCCCTCCAGCGGCGAAGTTTCCCTCCCGAATAGCCCCGCGCGGAATCCGTCCGTGTCATCACAGTGTCCCCCCGTCGCGCCTATAGCATGCACGGAGACCAGCATTCGTGGACCGGGAACTCTGCCGTTCCGAATTCCATTGCGTAGGCCCACATCGAGATAGTCATGGGAACCCACGTCGCGCACTGTCGTGATTCCAGCCATGAACGTTACACGCGCATTGGCGCTGGCATCCAGGGCCATTTCGGCGATCGGCTTCTGCAATCCATCAATTTTGTTTTGCTTCCAGTCGTCGGAATGCATCATCGTCAGGTGCGTGTGTGCATCGATGAATCCCGGCAGCAGCGTCGCGTCCCCCAAATCGAGTACTTTCGCTCCGGCAGGAATCGTTGCGGCGCTCCCGGCCGCCACAATCTTTCCCGCCGACACGACTACAACTCCTGGCGTAACGAGTGCGTTGCTCTTCCCGTCGAATAGTCGCGCCGCCTTCACAACGATCGCGTCACCGGAGGCTTCCTGAGCTGAGCCCGACCTTTCAAGCGACGTCACAATGCAAAGGATCACCGCTACAAGCAGAAGAAGAAATAGTTTGCGCGACATTCAGTTAAGTTTTCCCTTCGCCGGCTAACAACACCCGGAACGCAGACAATAGCCCCCTTCCCGCAAAAGTCAAGATTGCGCTTGTGCCCATGATCGTCAATTTTCGCTTGCCGAGCATCCATGCACGATGCCGGCGCCGCGCATTGCGGATTTGTGAGCTGTGTATGCAGGACGATTCTTCTGCGGGTTGGAAGGGAAGAAGTTATTCGTGTGTGTCGGCCGCAGACATTGAGCTAGTTTGCTTTCTTCACCTCGACCACCATTACTTCAATGGGCTTAGATCCCGTGTTCAAATCGGCGTGACGCTTTAGCCCCTCGGAGGTCGGAAGCCAGTAAGCCTTGCCGGTCTCCCAATCGTGCGTCTCAGAGGTGCCGTCTTCGTAGACAACCTTCATCGTTCCACCAGTAAGCGCAATAATCACACGCGCATGCTGATGCGTGTGCATTGTCAATGGCGCATTTGGCGGAACTACTGTTTTCCAGACGGCGACATCTTCGTTTTCGAATTGTGGTGTACGTCGCGCTGCGACGGGAGCTGTAGTCGATTGTGGAGACAGTGTTTCGAAAGCAGCCAGAAACAGCGCAGCAATTAGGGCGATCCGAGGCAATAGAGTGGACATGGCGCTAAATAATAGCATTGCGCTCATTCTGGTGTGTGAGCCCTATCGCCGATGCGCTCAGGCATCCCTTCTGATTCCGTTCTTACGAAATTTTTCGGGTGGACGCAAGTCCAACTAATAAAAGAAGAACAGCGCTCCTAAATTTGTTAACATATCGACGGCGTCGCACGCAGGTCGTTCCTTTCCGGCCCTCCGATCTACGGCGCCTCGCGTAGCAAAAAAAGCACGTCATTCCCGGCCCAGGCTTTCCTGAGTTTACCGGTGCATTTGGGGTGTTGTCGCAGGATTTTTCGTTCGCTGCTACTGTTTTTCGACGATCGGAACAGCGCAACTCCCGGCGCACCCGGGGGGTTTGTTCTGTAGGTTGTGCGTGCATCCATCTTTCCGGTGAGAAACATGTTGATAATCGCCTCGGGCAAACGAGCTTTTCCGCGGGATTATGTTCGCCGTCGCCGTCTGTCTCGCCGGCTCTCGAATGCTTTGCTCGTCTCGGTGCTAAGCCTGGGCGCCGCATATCTCATCACGCGACAGCCGGACACGGGTTTTTCGGTGCCGCAAGGCAGTGCAGCGCTGCCTTCCTCTCAATCATCTCCGGTCCCGCAATCACGTGCAGCGGATACAGAGAGCGCTGTCACCGCTTACAAGCTGCAGCCGGGCCCCTATGTAGTGGGAGAGTTACCCGACGTCGTTGTGCCCGATTCCAAACGCAACAAGGACCTGCACGTTCGCGTTTTCTATCCCAGCCAGCCGGGTAGATATCCGGTGATTCTCTTTTCCCACGGCGCAGGTGGTTCGCAAACCTGCTGCGAGGCGCTCACCCATCATTGGGCCAGCTACGGATATGTCACGCTGCAACCCACCCACGACGATTCTTTCCGCCAGCGCCGACTTTCAGGTACGCGAGTTTCAGCTGGGGAAGACGCGCGGTTCATGCAAGCGGTCCGCGACGCCTTGAAGACGCCTGCCCTTTGGGAAAGCCGCCCGGTCGATATCTCCTTGCTCATCGATTCGTTGCCGAGTCTACAGGCCCGTTTTCCCGAGCTGGCCGCCAAGCTGGACACCAGCCGGGTGGGTCTCGCTGGCCATTCGATGGGTTCCTTCACTTCCGAAGTGATCGGCGGTGCCGTGTTTGATTTGCCCGGACGCCCGGCGACGAACGCCGCCGATCCTCGCGTCAAAGCGATTCTTTGCCTCTCGCCGCAAGGCCCCGGACAATTTGGGCTCACCGAGCGGTCCTTCGACGAGATCACCGTTCCTTATCTCGGAATTACCGGTTCGCTCGATAGCCTTGGTCCTGTCGCCAGCCCCACCTGGCACAGATTTCCGTTCGAACACAGCCATCCCGGCGACAAATACCAGATCATGATCCAAGGCGCGAATCACATGTCCTTCATCAGCGCAAGGACACTCTCGCCGAGCCGCGCGCCCCAGGCCCAATCCATTCTTGATTACACCAATTCGGCGGCGCTCGCTTTCTGGGACGCCTATTTGAAGCGAGACCCCGCCGCCAAGCACTACCTCCAGTCCGACGCCCTGGAAAAAGTCAGTCAAGGCGCCGTCGAACTCGATCGCCGCTAACTCTCATTTGGAGTGGGGCGGCTTGCCGCCGCTTTCTCTGGCGCATAATGCAGATATTGTAGCCGCTGCCTACCGACCAGGGCTTTGTGTAGGGGTGCGCTTTTCTGCGTCCGCGCGCGTTTGCTTTCGAAAAAACTGAACCTTGCACCAAGTTTTCTCTCCACCCGCGACGTTTTCCACCTTGTTTCCACCACTTTGTATCCCGACAGTACTTCGGTGCTATTGACCACCTCTTTCCCTGTTTCGATACTGGATGGATTATGGCTCGTTACTCCGCCTATTTGGGGCGCAGGGTTGAAGTGCATTACCGGGCTGGCGACATCCTGCTGCCTGCTTCCGGCACCTTTGTAGCGGATTCCGGGCGCTCCATTTTTCTTGAGCAGCACATGGTGCAGCACGGTCAGCAGAAACACTTTCGTTGGGAAATTCCTTACCAGTACATTGTCAATGTCCATGAAACAACGGAAGTTGCTGATTCTAAAGATCGTAGTAAGACAGATGCGCCCAACCAACCAGACGTTCAGGCCGCCCATGAAATGGACAGAACAGCCCCCGCCGCCGAGGCCACTCGGCCCGTCTCCAAAGCGGCAAAGGCCGCTGCGGCGGAGCCCACTCTCACACCCCTGCAGAATCGACCCAAACCCGCCTGAGCCCTTCCCACCTTCCCGCGAGCGAATCCTTTACTTGATCGCTGCCCTCATGCTTGGCGGCTGCTGTACTATGTAGTAGTTCGCCGGGCGGCGCTCATCCCTACAAAGCTGGCCTCTCGGTCATTCCTTCCTGCTGGAGGTTTTCTCTTGGAATCCGCTAATACCGCCGAAGTCAAAATTGGACTAATTGGCCTTGGCCTGATGGGCCGCCCTATGGGCATCAATCTCTTGAAGGCCGGCTATCCGCTCACCGTCTGGAATCGCACCGCATCGCGGGCCGATGAGCTTATCGCCGCCGGCGCGACTCTTGCAAAATCGCCGAAAGAAGTAGCTCTCGCTTCGAACGTGCTGATCACTATGGTCAGCGACCCTCCAGCGCTCGAGCAAGTTCTCTGGGGCGCGAATGGCACCGGCACCGCGGCGCTGCCGGCATTAAAGTCCGGCAGCATTTACATCGATTGCAGCACTGTCTCGCCCGCGCTTGCGCGAAAGATCGCCTCCGATTGCGCGCAGCGCGGAATGCAGTTCCTGGACGCTCCGGTCACAGGCGGTGATTGGGGCGCCAAAAAGGGCGAGCTGATCTTCATGGTCGGTGGCGATGCCGCCACCCTGAAGACGGTTGAGCCCATTCTCGCCGTCATGGGCAAACGCTGGTTCCATCTCGGCCCCAATGGCGCCGGCCAAACCATCAAGTTGGCCATGAACCTGATCCTCGCATTGCAGGTGGATGCTCTCGCGGAAGCGATGGCGCTGGTCACTGGCGCAGGGCTGAAGGGCGAAAATCTGGTCGAGGTGATGCAATCCAGCATGGCCCGCTCCGGCGTTCTGGACGTGAAAGCGCCCAATCTGCTGAAAGGGGAGTACACGCCGAGCTTTCCGCTGCGCCTAATGCATAAGGATCTCAGTTTGGCGCTCGATCTCGCCAATCAGATCGGCGTCGCTTTGCCCACCACCGCCGCGGCACGCGAGACGTACAACTACGTCAAAGGCGCCGCGAAGCAGGATCTCGACTACTCCGCGGTGATGAAGTTCTGGCAGCATTAGCTCGGGCTGAAATCAGGATCGGGTCTCGCCGGATACAAGCGGTGAAACGCGTAGAACAGAATCGATAGCACCAGGAAATCGAACACACTTGCCTCCGGCCCGGCGCTCCCGCCGGTAATCCAGGTTGGCCCCGACAACGTGGCGCTGGAAAGATGTCCGGGGAAAACCACTCCGCTGTCCGGCACCGAATACAGAAACGTCTCGCCAAAATCGAAGCTGGCGTGCATCCCCACCGCAAACCAAAGGCTCCCTGTTCGCCGCAGAGTGAAGCACCAGAAAATCCCGGCGAACACGATTCCGGCGATTCCTACTGGAGTCTCCCCCGGATTTCCCAGGTGCCGCACGCCGAACATGATCGATAACAAAATCGCCGCTGGCCAGAATCCGATCCCCCGCGCCAACGTGAATTGCACGTACCCACGGAACGCAAATTCTTCATAAAGCCCTACGCAAAGAAAAAACGCGCCCCAGAAAATCACCCAGCGGAAAAGCTCCGCGCCATGAATCACGACGACTCCGAAGTGGTAAGCGCCGAAGGCAGCGGCGGAACCGATCACCGCGCTGATCTCCGTAAGACCAAACGCCGTTCCTTGCCAAAAAAATTTGCGGCGGGCCTCTGCCAGGGGCAACCCATAGGCACCGAAGGGCTGCCGCTCCAGCCGGGACATGATCAAAGCCGCCGCAAGCGCGCCGATCAGCGCGACCATTTCGCCCGCCATCAGGTTCCGCGGAGAATATGGATTGCCTCTGCCGTCTACGAAGAAGCGCGCGCCCAAACTCAGGCCGTAGGCCATCCCGTAACTCAGAACCAAATAAATGCACACTCGCAAAAATCCAAAAGTCAGTGCAGGGCTGCGAAAGAAACCTTCTTCCGCAGACTTTGTAGATGCTGCTGATTCCGGGGATTCTTCAGCGTTAATGAGAGGCGCGTCGCTCATGAAAAACGTGAAGGGTAATTTGCCGCTTCAAAAAAATCCGACCGATCCGAACGGACTGGTCGAGTGACTAACCCTTGTGATAGCTTTCAACCGGTTACTTACGCCCCAGTCCGTGCATGTTCAAGTCCAGCTCCAATTTAGCACTCCTCGGCGGCCGCCTCGCCATCGATTTCGCAAACGCCCCGTCTTATCCCGGCGCGCCCTTCGGTGGGCTTTCCTGGGAAGACCTAGTCCTCTTTCTCGAAGCCGCGCAGGTTGTAACTCATGAGCGCAGCGCAACTTTGCTTGCTCTGTCACAAACCGATCCGCAGGCCGCCGACGTCGTGCTTTCACGAGCGATCCGCCTTCGAGACGCCCTTCGTCAAATCTTCGGGGCCATGGCGTGCAAAGAGCGCGTCGCCAGGGAATGGATCACGCCCATCAACGAAATTCTGCGTATTACCGAGGGTCATGACGAGCTAATTCAGGCAGACGGAAACTGGAAGCTCGAATTCGTTGCCCGCGAAGGCGGGCTCGATTGGCTTCTTGCCGCGATCGCGCGTTCCGCGGCAGAGATTCTGGTGGAAGGCCACAACGCCCGCGTGCGGGCATGCGCGAATCCCGGCTGCGGGCTCTTCTTCTGCGATACTTCGCGAACGCATCGGCGCCGCTGGTGCTCTATGGCTGTTTGCGGAAATCGCCACAAGGTCGCTACTTTCTCGAGGCGCCGCGCCTCCTGACCCAAGACATCGCGTTTTCCGCTCTTACTCTCCCGCTCGCCGAACGTACTTCGGCTGTTCGCCTTTCGCCCAGGGGTCGTAGCCATGCGCAAACACTAGGCGCTCCGCGAGCGGCGGATGCGAGTAAAGCCAAAATGTGATAATCGGAGACGGGTTGGGGTCCGCCAAGTCAAATTCTCCCATCACCTGGAACGCGTGGGCAGCAACTTCTTCCGAATCCGGCACGATACCGTGGATCAGCTCGAGACCGTACACGTCCGCGGCATGTTCCTGAATCCGGCTGAAACTGCTGACCAGCGGCATGGCGAGAAACGAGATGACCTGCAGCAGCAGTAACAACACCGCTACCGCGGCCCAGTCATCGGGACTATAGATGTGCCAGTCCTTGCCCCATCGGTCCAGCGCCCAATGCAGTCCGCGATAGCTCAGGTACAGCGCAACAAATAGTAGCGCCGCAAAGAATAGAAAGCCATTGCGGTTGTGCCCCAGCACATAGTGACCAATCTCATGGCCAAAAATGAAGACTGTCTCGTCCGTGCTCAGCTTCTGAATCGTGTTGTCCCAGACGACCACCCGCTTCGAGGCGCCTATGCCCGTGACGTATGCATTGATGGAGTTCGTTTTCTTGCTCGCTTCCATCAAGAACATCCGATCCGTTGGAATGTCCAGGCCCGCCCGGTGCAGCACCTTTTCCATGGCCGCCGTCAGTTGAGGGTATTTGGCGGCCAGCGGTTCGAACTTGTTGAACAACGGATCGATGAACCACGGGCTGATAAAAAACGTGAAGAGCAGGATCGGCAAAGCCAGCACCCAAAATACAAACCACCAACGCCGCGGACTCCGGCGCATCGCTACGCGAAGAACCAAAACGAGCACGAACGCTAGCCCGGCGCCCAGCAACTCCTCTTTGGACCAATCCCACAACCACGATCCCCACCCTTGCACGGACTGTTCGTAACGCAGCGACAACGAGTGCGCATACGCCCGCACCGGCAAATCAAAAAAGTCCACGGACACGATCAACAGCGGAACGAATACAAGCCCCTGCAGAAATTTGTTATCGCTCACGCACTCGGCAAAATCCCTGAACTTCGCAGCTATACCCAGCTGCAAGAACAAAATCACTACAACGATCGTCAGGAGCTCCGAGACGAAGTACAAAACGTATCTCGCTCGCGAGTACCTCACCGCCTTTTCGTAACGCTCGTTCGATAATGTGAATTGCTCCGTTCGCGATGCCGCATTCGCCCTTGGTGCTGACCCAGGAACACTCGGCTGTGTGGGTGTCGGCCGTTCCGGATACGTCTGCGGCAGTAGCACAGACACTCTTGCCTGTGCCCACGTCAGACTTGCCGCAATTGGAGCGGACCCCATCATCCCGGCCGCACCGTTCGCGTCTGCGCGACGAGTCAGCGTATATATCGCTCGCCAGCCGAGCCACGCTCGAGGAGAACAGTCCACGAATTCCGCGCTGCCGTGCGAATTCGTAAGCAAACCGTCGTGACCCTCAGCGGCAAGCGCCACGGGCAACACGAAAATCATACCCAAGAAGATCGGCAAGCTGCGATGGAACAGTTTGATCATCGCTAGGCTAATCTCATCGCAGACTCCTGCTATTGCTCCAACAGAAGCCATCTGTATTCGCGTCAGAAATGTGAGGTCCAATGTCCTTGAGATCGACTCTGCACCAGATAGAAAAGGGAGAAGTGTCTGCGGGCCACCTTCCACTCACGCTATTGGACGCATCCGGCGAGAAGCGCGTTTCTGCCCCCGAGATTCAGAAACGGTCACTGCACGTATGGACTGCATCCGACTAAACGTGCTCCCTTAGTTCCAGACCACCCCTCGCAAAATTGTCATCCCCAGCGCAGCGAGGAATCGTGGCTTGCTTCGTCCCTCTCGAAAGTCGTTGCGTTCAGCACCCACCGACGGCCGGCGGCGGAGAACCGTTGCATGATTCGCACGAATGCGCGCCTGCAGGTTTGCTCCCTTCAAATGCCCGGCGTATTCTGATCTGGAACCCAGCCGAAGCTTGGCCGGAGTAGTGACGCATGCGATTTGCTAACTCTTTGCGTTTTGGCGCGCCGCTGATCGTCGCCCTTACTTTGCTGCCTTGCGGTCAAGGACGCTCCCAGGACACACAAACCGGGCAATCTCAATCGGTGGCTGATGCCGCTCGCCGCGCTCGCGATCAAAAGAAGGACCAAAACAAGAAAATTGCGAAATCTGCTTCCAAGGTCATCACCGACGACGATCTCGATACCAAAAATTTCAAGCCAGGCGCCGAAGGCCTTAATGTTGGTTCCACTCCCAAACTGGACACCCAGCCACCCAGCGCCGCCGCCGTCGCATCTGCGGAAGCTGCCGACAAAGCTGCAGCCTCTGCCGCGAGCGGTTCCGGCCGAAAACCCGGCGACGACCCGGAAATAGCCACGCTGAAAGAGCGGATCGCGCAGGTTCAGAAAGATCTCGACCTGTTGCAGCGCGGATTTTCCTTGGATCAGGACTCGTTCTATTCCCAGCCGGACTACTCTCGCGACACTGCTGGTAAGGCAAAACTCGATGCAGAACGCCAGCGGCTCAACGAAAAACAAAAGGAACTGGACGAGCTCAAGACCCGTCTTGCCGCATTGACAGAGCTGCAAGACCGCAAGAAATCACAGCCATAGCACTGCGCGGTTGTAGGGCGCGCTTTAGCGCGTCCCCTGAAGCGCGGCTCGTGTGCATCGATATCTTAATAAGGCGCCACGCCCCTCCCGAATCCATTCTTCTCTGTGGCCTCTGCGCACTCTGTAGTGAAGACCCCGTTTCCCTCTTCGCCGGCCCCTCACCGCAGTTTTCATCTCGGCTCCAGCACCAGCGGTAACCCATTCTTCGCGTTACCGATGATCACTACCTTCGCATTCGAGCTGGTCGCGAGTTTTTCGGTCGCCTCGATCCCCTTCCACTCCAGCAACTGCGGGCTGATTCCCTGCGCCACAATTTTCTGAAAATCCGCTATGCCCTGCGCTTCGATGCGCTTGCGCTCGGCCTCTTGCTTCTCTTTCTGCAGGATGAAGCTCATGCGCAGCGCATCCTGCTCTGCTTGCTGTTTAGCCTCGATGGAGCTCTTGAGCATCACCGGCAACTGCACATCCCGCAGCAATACGTTCTCGACGACAACCCCTCGAGACGACAGTTGCGCCTTCAACTCATCTTGAATCTTTTGCTGTACCAATTCGCGCGCCTGCGTGTACAAGGCATTTGCCGAATGCTCGGAAGTCGCTGCGCGAATCGCGGACCGCAACGTTGGCTCCACTATCTTTTCTGCATAGTTCTCACCAACGGTTTGATAGACCTGTGCCGCTTGGGTTTTATCCAGATGAAATAACAACGAAGTGTCCAGCGCCAGGATCAGCCCCTCGTTTGAGGGCACATTCGCGCTCTCTTTCACCGATTGTGTCTGCACCGAGAGTTTTTGCACCGACTTCAATGGATTGATGAGGTGAATCCCCTCACCGAGGGTTTCTCCCGTGACGCGGCCGAACAACGTCAGCACGCCAACGTGTCCGGTTGGCACCGATGTCGTGCTCCACAGCAAGAAAAGCAAGATCACGACGGCTAAAGCAATCCGGAGAATTCGCGAACCGGCTCCACGGAAATTCGGAAGCGCCGGCATCGACCCGCCAAAATCTACTCCCCCACGCGTTGGATTGGGCATTCCCGCCTCCCCTGCGCCTTTTCCTGCCCAAGTCGAGGATGGCGCGCATGGCTCTATGTTGCACTACGCCAACCAGCCAAGCGGCCTCGGTCCGCGGTACGGGCGTCGAATCCGCCAACTCCCATGAAACCGGCGCGCACAATGTTGGCATTGGTCTGCAAGTGGGCCAAAGCCGTTCCACTATACACAAGCAGCGGCGCTCTCTCGCGACCTCAGGCCAAGATGTCCACAGGCTCTTTTCGGGTTGGCAATGCTACCCCTACATCTTGTGCCATTTCTCTTGACACCACAAAGGCGGCACGTCACAATGCGCGCCAAGTTTTCAATCTCTCGGTCGAAAACGGTGGGGTTGGCAAATCGACGGGTTCGGCGACGGGTCAGGTGAGGTGAGCGGCCCGGGGTGAGGGCCAGCCTGGGGGAAACTTCATGCAGTATTTGCCCGGCTTTACGGTGCAGTGCATCAATCCAGCGTGCGAAGCTCGTGGCCACTGGCTTCGCGCGGACGCTACCGGGCTAATCACCGATGACGGCCGGTGTCCCTGTTGTGGCGATTTTCTCAGAACTGTTCCGCCACCCCTGGGACCCCACTTCCGTATGCGCCCGCGGCCCCTGACCGCGCGTACGCCCCTTCGTCCCCGCCTCCGCTAGCCAGCGTCCCTTTGTCCCTTGTAATCGAGTTTCCGCTGTCCCCGCGCGGCTTCCACAGGCGCAGTTCAAGAGATCGGAGCCGCGCTCCGGTCTCTTTTTGTCCCTTTTTTCGTACCCGCCGGGCGTTCAAGGGGCCTTTCTAATGTGCTAAGTCAGGGGACATTTCTAGCGAGTTTCCTAGAAGCTCCCAATTTTCCTTGACAAGTATAGTACTTGTTTGTTAACATCTTACATGAAGTTCGCAGTTCAGCCCTCGCCTTCACAGTCTAGTTCTCCGTTACCCTCTTCCTCCTTCATCTTTGTTACCTCCCGCATGGCGGCGATCGCCAGCAAGCTTCTTTGAATCAGTAGTTTCCGCAATCTTCCCAGGGATAACGGAGGGGGTGAGGGGCCTCGTCGGTCAAACTCGGCCATGGTACGCTCTTGCACGCTCCTGCTCTTGCACTATGGGGCGCCGGTATTTTATTAAATTCCCTAGAATTAGACACTTGGGGAAAAACCCGCCAAAAAGTGTCAAAGTGTCTCTTTGCGTCACTCGCAAAAGTCAACTGCTTTTTTTTTCAAATGGTTGCGCACTCTTTCGCGAAAACATGGGGGCTGGGGTAGTAAACAGTACGAACACGCACCTACCTGACAAATTAGACCGGGAGGACCCCTGACGCCGTGAAGGGTATGTGCTTGGACGGTGAGCGCCGATGCCGTGGAAGCTGGGCGATGTCATGCGGGAAAAGCGATTCATCCTTGTACGAGACCGGTGAGGAGTCTATGACCGAACTCTCCCCGCGCTACGGGATCTCCCGCGAGATCGGATATCCCTCTCTCCTCCCGTTCCCTACATCCGCAAAACCGAGTGGGGTCCTCTTTGTTCGTCCTTACCTCCTCCGTCTTACCTCATTACATCGTTACATCATTACTTCTCTTTGTTGCATCGCCACCGCCCTCGGTTCCTCCCAGTCAGGTTGCCCCCTCTCTCGCCACGGTGCGATAATTCTGCCCTACACCAAACGCGAAGCTTGGCGCGATCTACCAGTCAGCCGCCGACAATCGCCAGTCACAAGTCATCGGTCACTACTTACGGGGGCAAACAATGGCACTGAGGGATAGCTGGATTGAAAAAAGAGAGGCCGAAGCCCTTCGCGGCTCCGCACCGCCCACCACTACTTCGATTTCGACCCAAGGAAAGGGCAACAGCATTCCCGCGACCACGAACGGCCGCAATATGTCGCAAATGCATTTCGCTCGCCAAGGTGTCATCACCGAGGAGATGCAATATGTCGCCAAGCGCGAGAAGCTCGACCCGGAGTTGATTCGCAGCGAGGTCGCGCGCGGGCGCTGCATCATTCCCGCCAATACTCATCATCGCAATCTCGAGCCGATGGCCATCGGCATCGCCACCAAGTGCAAAATCAATGCCAACATCGGCAACTCCGCCACCAGCTCCAACATCGACGAGGAGCTGAAAAAGCTGCACCACGCCGTGCACTACGGCGCGGACACGGTCATGGACCTCAGCACTGGCGGCGACATTCCTACGATTCGCAAAGCCATCATCGAAGCTTCGCCCGTTCCTCTCGGGACCGTGCCGGTCTACGAAGCAATTTCTCGCGTGCGTCGCCCGGAAGATCTCACTTTCGACCTGATGCTCGAAGTGATTGAAGAGCAAGCCGAACAAGGCGTGGACTACATGACGATTCACGCCGGCGTGATGCGCGAGCACGTGCCGTTTGTGCGCAAGCGCATCACCGGAATCGTCAGCCGCGGTGGCTCGCTCATGGCCCACTGGATGGAGCACCACAAAAAGCAGAATTTCCTGTACGAGCATTTCGATGACATCTGCAAAGTTTTCAAGAAGCACGACGTCAGCTTTTCTCTCGGCGACGGCTTGCGTCCCGGCTGCATCGCCGACGCCAGCGACGAAGCCCAATTCGCGGAGCTGAAAGTCCTCGGTGAGCTTACCAAGAAGGCCTGGGAGCACGATGTGCAGGTAATGATCGAAGGCCCCGGCCACATTCCCATGGACAAGATCAAGGAGCAAGTCGACAAAGAAATGGAGTGGTGCCACGAAGCTCCGTTCTACACGCTGGGCCCGTTGGTGATCGATATTGCTCCGGGCTACGACCACATCACCAGCGCCATTGGCGCTGCCATGATCGGTTGGCACGGAGCCTCGATGCTTTGCTACGTCACCCCCAAGGAGCATCTCGGCCTGCCCAATCCCGAAGACGTGAAGCAGGGCGTAATCGCTTACAAGATCGCCGCGCATGCCGCCGATGTCGCCCGTCACCGGCCGGGAGCCCGCGATCGCGACGATGCCTTGTCCTACGCACGATTCCTCTTCGACTGGAACAAACAGTTCGAGCTTTCGCTTGATCCCCCGACGGCCCGGGCCATGCACGATGAAAATCTTCCCGACGATTTCTATAAGGAAGCCAAGTTCTGCTCCATGTGCGGACCAAAGTTCTGCTCCATGAACATCACGCAACTTGCCGAAGCCGAATCCGGGCAGGATCAGTCCGAGCGCAAACAAAAATTCGTCGAGCTCCTGGCCAAGGTGCAAGGCGCATGACGGGGCAGGGGAAGAATACCGCGAGGCGACGGACGTAGGGTCAACCCGTATGGGCCTGTTCAACGTCAAAGTGAAACTGGCGAATCTGGCTGGGCCGAGCCGGACAGAAGAAGTTTCACTGCTGGTCGATACAGGCGTAACGTTGTCATGGATCCCGAGGAAGGTTCTCGAGAATTTGGGCGTGGCAGCTTTCTCCCGTCTGCCGTTTTCACTCGCCGACGGCAGTCGGCTGGAGCGCGACACCTCGGCGGTGCCGGTCGCTTTTGGTGAGCCTGGTGAAGAAGCTGTCCTCGGCGCAACGGCCCTCGAGACTCTTGGCTTAATGGTTGACGCAGTGGGCGAGAGGCTGGTCGCCCGCGATCTTCGCCAATGGAGTTGCTCTGTTTTCGCTCTAAACGAGGCGCAGACAGAATTGGGTGCCTGATCTTCGTTCACTAGTGATTACATGTCGGACCGCTTAGCAGCGATGGCGTTGATCGGCGCAGGCCCCGTGGGGCTTGGCATGGCCAAGGCGCTGCTGGAGCACAAAATCCCTTACGAACAACTCGAAGCCGACGACCAGCTTGGCGGAAATTGGTATCACGGCGTATACGACACCGTGCACATCATTTCCTCGCGCAGGACAACCGAATACGCCGACTATCCCATGCCGGTGGATTATCCGGATTTTCCGAGCCGGCAACAGATGCTCGATTACTTGCGCGATTACGCCAAACACTTCGGCCTTTGCCCGAAAATTCAATTCAACACCAAAGTAGTCATGGCGCTGCCGCTGGCCGATGGACGCTGGGAGCTCGAATTGGCCGGCGGCGAGAAGCGCATCTACAAGGGCTTGATTGTCTGCAGCGGCCACCATTGGGACCGTCGTTTTCCGAAATATCCAGGCAAGTTCGAGGGCGAGTTCATTCACTCCAAGGACTACCGCAATCCTTCCCAGTTGGCCGGCAAGCGTGTTCTTGTCATTGGCGGAGGCAATTCCGCGTGCGACATCGCTGCGGAAGCCGCGCGCATCGGCGCCAGCGCGTGCATCAGCTTGCGCCGCGGCTACTGGTTTCTCCCCAAGACACTGTTTGGAATTCCCTCCGCCGAACTGATCAAAGAGTGGTTTCCCGTGTGGGCGCAGCGCGCTTTCTTGCGCGTGATTCTGCGTATCGCTATCGGGAAGTACACCGACTATGGTTTGCCGGAACCCGATCACAAAATCTTCGAGGCGCATCCGACCATCAACAGCGAGCTGCTGTACTACATCAAACAGGGATTAATCCGCCCGCAGCCGGACATCGCGCGCTTTGAAGGCAAAACCGTGCACTTCGTTGACGGCCGCAGCGAAGAGTTCGACATGGTCGTCTGTGGCACGGGCTTTTATGTGAGCTTTCCTTTTCTTCCGCCCGGGCTCGTGCCCGTGAAGGGAAGCACGGCGCAGCTCTATGGCGGCTGCGTTTCGGCGGAATACAAAAATCTTTACGTCATCGGGACTTCCCAATTGCGTTATGGATTTGGCCCGCTGGTCACGCCCGGCATGGACCTGATCGCGCGCATGATGAAAGCGCAAGACCAGATGGAGCTGCCGATCGGCCTGGTGCTGAAGGAGTCCGGAGCGCGGCCGCCGCGAACGCACCTGGTTGATCCGCATGCCGCCTTGCGCGCGATTCGCCGCGGCAAACGCATGCTGCCCGTGCTGATCTGGAAGGAAAAACGCCTGCGAAAAAAGTTTGCCGCACCGAGAACTACCATTCATCCAACGCCGGCGATCGATCCAGGCATCGCGGTCTTCTGAGAAATACCCGGTATCGCGGTCTTCCGAGAAATAAACCGGACGGTGAGCAATAATGCTTCCATGTCATTCGTAGGTCAGGGTGTGGCCGTTGTGACGGGGGCGGGCTCGGGCATTGGATGCGCACTCGCGCAGCGACTTGCTGCGGCGGGTTCGGCGGTGGCGCTCGCCGATATCGACGAAGCGGGATTGATGGAGACGGCTGCGTCGCTGTCCGGCAAACGGGCGAGCGCCACAACACATGTGGTTGATGTCGCGGATGAAGCAGCGATGGGTGTGTTCGCCAAAGACGTGCTGGCGAGACACGGACGCGTCACCCTGTTGATCAATAACGCCGGTGTGGCACTCTACGGAACATTCGAAGAGATCTCACTCGATGATTTGCGCTGGCTGATGGGGATCAACTTCTGGGGCGCGGTGTACGCAGTGAAATATTTTCTGCCGATTTTGAAACAGCAACGGCGCGCGCACATCGTGAACTTGTCCAGCGTGTTCGGGCTAGTAGCGCCCGCGGGGCAAAGCGCGTATGCGACCAGCAAGTTCGCGTTGCGCGGATTCACCGAAGCGCTGCGGCACGAACTGGAAGGAAGTTCGGTGTTTGTTTCCTGCGTGCATCCGGCGGGAGTGAAGACGGCAATCGCGCGGCGCGGGCGATTGGGCGCAACGACGCCGGCGCGAACGCGCGAGGAGGGCATCGCAAGGTTGGACCAGGTCGCGAAGACGTCACCAGAAGCCGCGGCTGCAAGAATCTTGGACGGTGTGGAGCGCCGGGAGCCTCGGATCCTGGTAGGGGCCGATGCCCGAAAAATTGACATGCTGCAACGTTTGCGGCCGGGGACCTATTGGAATGTGCTGAAACGCAGATATAACTTCGACGGAAAATAAGTCGATGCGAAATAAGCAGCGCGCAAGGCGCTGGGGGGGTCGCATATGAGATTTTATTGTTGCTGAGCTTACTGGCGACGATCGATTCGAATCGATTGGCTCGAAGCCTAAAGGCAAAGGAACCGCGAGGCTCACGAAGATGCCGCCGATGATCCGGCGGCGCTACAAATTCAGTGGTGCTCGTTCCTCAATCGAAACCTATGTATCTTGCACTCGATTTACTTCCGAGTTGTCGCTAGCCTTGATCGGAAATGCCTCGGGCGGAAAGCCTCCCGTGAATCCGGACGTCGATCCGAGGCATTTTCGATAAGGAGGCAAGGAGGAAGCCGCTGGTGTTTGCGGCAGATGCGGGACTATGGGGAT
>Ga0070698_100002150_pt1 | contig 21857 bp, 19 predicted proteins | sample KBSK1502metaG_FD_65477 | JGI IMG/M metagenome (GOLD analysis project Ga0070698, IMG submission 65477) | Corn, switchgrass and miscanthus rhizosphere microbial communities from Kellogg Biological Station, Michigan, USA - KBS K1-50-2 metaG | ecosystem: Host-associated > Plants > Roots >...
CAGTCATCACGGTTTTCTCGCTGAACAGAATATTCACCCAGGGTATCTCGGTGAAGAAATGCATGTGACTTCACGTAAGGGCCCAGCCACTGCGGACCAAAGGTGACGAGAATTTTGCCTCCTGGCCGGAGCGCTCGCTTCATCAGGCGGAGAATCCCGGCTGGATCTGGGAAGTGCTCCATCGCGTTCTGCGAAATCACCAAGTCGAATTCCCCCACAAATCCTCGCGAAACTCCCAGTGAAACTCGACCTTTCCGGAAAGCAAATTCATCTGGCGCGCCAAGGCTTTTGCACGCTCCGGAGCTGCCGGATCAGAGTCGATGCCAACAGAGCGATCCGCGCCTTAGGAGGCCATGGCTAAGACTTGCCATCCGCATCCTCAGCTGAAGTCGAGCACTGACTTTCCGGCGATCTCCTGAACAAAAGGCGCGTACACGCGGTTCAAGACGGAGAGGGCAGTGTCAAGGTCCCCGGCCTCCGCGTCGCGATTGCAGTCCTCTGCCTCTGGAGCTCGAGAGAGGGCCAGCAGGATTCGTTCGCTGAGTCGCATACGGGTTACTGGTGTTCGCGGTTTTAGGTTATGAGGACATCGTCCGTTTCGAGTGATGCTCCAGCAAGCGCCGGCGTACGGTAAGGTAATATCGGCCGCCGACGGCCTTGGCGACCTTCTTGGTCGTCCAAGAGACTGTTTGGCGCCAGCGGGGGAAAACCTGCCCAGCGGCGATTGCCCCTGAGATCGAGGGTGGCATGCCGCGCTGAATGGTATAACGTCCCAATAGCAAACAACCGTCAATCATCGATACTTTTGTTGTCGGTTCAGACGTGAAGAGTACCTCAATGCCTTTAGCGGCTGCAGTCCGCCCCACGCGACGACTGTAGTATCCCTCTGCGACCGAAGCTACGGTTACCCGGGCGCCGATGACGTCGGACAACCGCGCACAGCTTTCTCCCCACTCTTCGAGCAATTCTTCTGTCGACAGCGCCGACATGCGCGCCGGATGCGAGCGGGAGTGGCTGCCGATGACGTGACCCCGTTCATGCAAGTCTCGGATCTGAGACCTATCCATGAATCCGAGCCGGCCGATCCAGTCACTGATAATGAAGAAGTGGCCGCGCCAGTCGTGCCGCTCGAGGTCTTCGGCGGCGAATCGGTAAGCGCCAATATTGCCGTCATCGAAGGTAAGAAACACGGGTAACCGGTAGTCCCACGAGCGCAACCCGGCTATGGTTTCGACCGGACCTCGTGCCTTGCTGTGGATAGCACAGAGGTGCTCGCGAAAATCAGTCCGATCGAGACAGTAGAGGAGGACGTCAGGCGGTATAGACGCATCTGGCTTGCGCAGAATGTCGTGATATCCGATGCATAGAGCGTTCACGTTCTTTTGCCCCAGGCTCGCGGGAGTATTCTTTGTCCGCGCAGACTTCGAGAAAAGCGGCTTACAAGGGTGGGCTGGCAAAATTCAGAGTGCACAGGTCTTGATTAAATCAGGCGTAAGGAATTGCAAACGATTAGAGAATACCTCCAATCGAGGTGACGAAGTTTCAGGAATAAGAAAAATCCGGGCAAGTTCGAGCGTGCCAGCGCCAAGCAGTTTCGACAATGTTCGCCAGTGCGGAGTGGGAAGGCTCCCAGTCGAGTAATCGACGCGCACGCTCTGGATTGGCCACAAGGACGGGCGGATCGCCAGCGCGGCGCGGCGCCGCAATGCTCGGGACAGCCTGGCCTCCCACCGATTGCACCATCGCGACGACTTCCCGCACAGACGCTCCCTTTCCGGTGCCCAGATTGAGCGCCTGACTTTCACCGCCGCGATTTAGATATCGCAAGGCGCAAATGTGCGCGGAAGCCAAGTCGGCGACGTGAATGTAATCGCGGATCGCCGTGCCGTCGGGAGTGTGGTAATCCGTGCCAAAAATGTGCAGACGCTCGCGCTGCCCTAGTGCTGCGCCGATGGCCAACGGAATCAGGTGAGTTTCATGATCATGCTCTTCGCCAAGTTCGCCATCGGGATCGGCGCCGGCAGCGTTGAAATAGCGAAGGGCCACCCAGCGAAGCTGCCCGGCAATCCCCATCCATTCGAATACTCGCTCAACCGCCAGCTTTGACTCGCCGTAGGGATTAATGGGACTTTGAGGATTATCTTCAGTAATGGGCACAGTCACAGGTAATCCATAGGTTGCACACGTAGATGAGAAGACGATGTCCTGGATCCCGACATCCAGCATGGCTTGCAGCAGGCTAATTGTTCCGCTGACGTTATTTTGGAAATAGACAAGAGGCTGGACCACAGATTCGCCTACCAAAGCGCTGCCCGCAAAATGGATCACGGCTCCAATCTTGTGTTCCTCCAAAATCCGCCGGACAACCGCCCTATCCGAAATATTTGCGCGAACGAGCGGTCCCCATTTCACGTTATGGGCGTGCCCGGTCGACAGATTGTCGATGACAATGGGCCGATACCCGTCGCGCACCAGCGCCTTAGCAGTGTGACTGCCGACATAGCCGGCGCCACCTGTGACCAGAACTCTCATCTGCCTAAGGGTTTTTGAACGGTCTTCAAGATATCATTACCGGAAAAGGCGTGCTGGGGTTTCGAACCGAGCTGTTATGAGCCCGAATAATCCTTGGTGCAGCCCCATGCAACCTGTCCGCGCCTAGATAAGCTGGTTTCTCATTAACGGTCATGCTGGTGAATCGGCTGCGCGCCTAGATGTATGCAAGGTATCACAGCCTGCAAGTTATCATGGCGCGCCACGACTTTCGGCCCCGCCCCGTTTTCTCACAAGGCTTTATAGCCTTAGCGACCAGTAAGCAACGATGGTCGCTTAAGGAGCCTGAGATCCGAATGGCCTGACGAGTCTGATCAAGCCGTGCTGTCGGGGCTTGTCGTGTTAACTCAGAAAGGGTTGCCATTGCGTTCCGTGCTTAGGAGCGACCAATTCGGTGAGCGGTTCGGCAGTTCTCTCAATCACAGCCACGTATGGATAAAGATGAATTGCGCGAATGGCCTGTTGTGACGGACTAGCCTCGCAGACGAACCGATGTTCATTGTCACTGAGGCTCAACAAGCATGATTCACTTGCATTTAGGTTTTCAGCTAGGCCATATACGTAGGAAGAAAATGGATTGCGTAGACGGTGCAGATCCTCACAAAGATAGATGCCGCCGGGCTGCAGATGCGGGAGTAGTTCCTCGAGCGTCACGATCTGCTGGTCTGACTTGTGGCCGCCGTCATCAATTACGATATGGACCGTCGGTACTTCCTGTTTGAAGCGTCTCCAGAAATTTCGGTCCGCTTGGTCGCCGATGTGTATGTGCACCGCCGGAGCCTCATAGGCTTTGCAAACCGGCTCGATGTCTACACCGTGGATAGTACTCTGCGGACCGAAGTAGCTTTGCCACATTTCCAGGCTACCGCCGCTGTAGACTCCGATCTCAACAACGTGCACCTTGGTGCCCCGAAAGCGGCTGAAATGGGAATCATAAATATCGAAATAGTGATTCCATTTCCATATCCCGCGTCCTTCTTTGCGGGCATCGAAGAATTCGCGCAAAGGATTCGGTTTTACTGCCGGGCAAACGCCATTGCCGTCGCGTTGCCAGTCGCCGTGTGCGCGCCACATTGTGCAGCCACGCCGTGCAGCCCGGATGCATTTCCAAAATGCGCCGGCTTGATGCCAACGTATCCTAGTTTCCCGGAGCGTGTCGCGCAGCATGTGCCTCTCCATCTTACCGACGTCCAAGGTGCGTCATCGACGCGGCCTGAGGTCTGGTTGGTTCAGCCTTCGTTCAATCAATCAGGAGCTTAAGCAGCACTTAGCGTTTCATTTTTCGCGAGACGGCGACCGTTGCGAAAGGTAGAGGGATCGTAATCGAGGTGGACGGAGTCTCCGTCAACCCGCACGTTTACGGGAGTCAGACAGTACACCGGGGCGTTTAAGCACTGTCCCGTCTGGATATTGAATTCCCACCCGTGTCCGGGACATTCGAGAACTCCGTTGCAGACCAATCCGCTTGATAGCGGCCATGCGGCGTGAGGGCACACGTCTTCGTAGGCGCGTATCCCTTCGTGCGATTGGTACACGACGATCGCTACTCCATCGTGTTTAATGCGGAAGGGTATCTCGAACGGGACATCGGCGATTCTTAATTTAATGTTGGACATACCAGTTATGTAATCTCTCCGGATCGGGATCATATAGGAAGTGGTACAAAGGCTCGTTGTACTGGTCAGGGCGACGGTCCGCACGAAATCGCAGCGAAAGGAGGAGATCCTCAAAGAAAGGTTCGGCCCCGCTTACGAAGGGCCACAGGAGTTTGTCTTCGACCTGAATTTTGTAAGTCCAGTCGGGCCGCAACCCCTCGGAGACGTACTCAGGTCCTGGCGCAGTGAAGTCGACGGTCCATTGCCCGCCATGCGGCCCGGTAACGTCCAGGGCCAGCTTTGCGCTGATCCGATCGCGCACGGCTGGCGTCTGCGCTCTCACCAGCTCATTAAAGTGCTTGGCTAGAGCAGTGGGAAGTTGTGGCTGAGCGGGTGGCTCACTCGCTTGAGCCGCCCGTATTTGGGGAGCCATTCGCTCGGATGCCTCTGAGAGATAACGTTGGCGACAACCGCGAAAGGCCTCCGGGGCGTTCGCTTCGAAACCCGTACGGCTGTCCCACACGTCGGTGGTGGCCATTAACAGAGGCTGAGCCGAAACCTTGGCTTGGAATAACGCCTGAATAGCCAGCTCTGGATCGATAAAAATGCCTAACTCCTCGCTGTTGAGCCAGAACATCGCGGGGTCTAGCACACTGCATGGACCAGCCGAGGGAACGGCGTAACACGGTTTTGTGAGGCTCACGCGTTGCACCATACTGTTCAAAAGCGCCCGGCGGCGATTTCTGACCCGCTCAAGCTGGACCTCCTTCGGGTAGCCGTACATCATGGGATACCAGTTGGCTCCCGAAAACATATAGAAACCAATATCGATACCCTGATCTCCGAGTTCCTCGAGGTCTTCGTAGCCGAGCTTGCAATCGGTTTCCTGGAACAAACGGCAACCGTCGTGTTCCACCAACAAGGCCGAGTCATTGGTGTACTCGGCTGTGCCGAGGATTTTAGCGTTCACGCCGTCGCCCAGGTCCAATGCCATTCTCGACGGAACCTCACGGATATTGGTAAAGCCCATACCTTCCAGATAGTTCCGCAACTTGGGCGTGGCGAACTTGCACAGAAGTATTGGGATATCGCGACGAAACTTGCGTAGTGTGGCTACATCCATATGGTCGTGATGCTCGTGCGAGATGAACAGGTAGTCGATGTCCTTGCGAATGGTGTCTGGCGTCACACCGGCGTCCGCCAGAAGATGAGTGTGGAACCACGTTCCTAAGTAAGCCCCCTCCGTCAGCCATGGGTCCGTAAGGATCTTGAGGTCTCCCGCCTCGACGAGGGTGCAAGCCTGCCCGTAATACGTAATGCGCATAATTGAAAAACACTCCTGAACTAAAGTTTTGAGCCTCGCAAAACTGATGTATTCGTGCTTACGGAGGCGGCTTCCGGTCGGAATCGGCTCAACAGCGGCTCAGCGAGTGCTCTGAAGAGCATGTACGTGTCGGTGAGCGAAAACGGGTAAAACCGAACCGCCCTGAAATACCAGGACCAGGATTGTCGAATCTGGCCCGCGCTGAAGGTGGAATCGCCACGCTCGCGACACAGCCGGCCAAGTGCCTGACGCGCTGCGAACGGCCCCAGCGCTTTGCTCGCCCGGTGTTTACGGATGAAAGCGGTTCCCCAAGTTGACATCCTTTCCAGATTGGAGCTCATTGCGCCCGGGGAGACACGATAGTGGGCGACGATCTCGTCAATGTAAGCTACCCGGTAGTGCTCGGCGATCCTGAACCACATATCGCGATCTGCAGTGCCGTCCATGGTTTCGTCGAACAAACCGACACGATTGATGCATTCCTTGCGAAACAAGGTCGTCGGACAAAGCAAATGGGCGCGGCGGGTGTAGATTTGACGAGCGATTCGTCCTTCCAAATACTTGCGACGGGGGGATGGCGGATATTCGACGAAATTACTCTGCGCATCTATGCGCGCTACCTTTCCGTGAACCAAGCCGATGGTGGAATCGCTGTCCATCAGTCTCACGCCGAGGTCCAAGCGGTGGGGAAGCCATACATCATCGGAATCGAGGAGAGCTAGCAGGTCGCCCTTCGCATGCCGGATCGCCGTATTCCGCGCTGCAGCCAGTCCGCGGTTGGTCTGGTAGATGTAATGGAGGCGTCCGCTAAACCCCGGAGCGGCGGCCTCCACGACGGCGCGAGTCTGATCGGTGCTGCCGTCGTCGACCAAAACCGCTTCCCAGTCCATGTATGTCTGGGCCAACACACTCCTGAGTGCCTCCTGCAAGTACGCAGAGCCGTTATAAGTCGGAGTAATGATACTCACGCGCGGCATGGGCAAATCGTCCCCTTGGAGTTCCTAAAGTTAGTTCCCTACCGACCTAAATCCGGCAGCGATTTGCAGCCGCGGCTAACCAGCAGTACGGTCCATTGGGCAAGATCGGTCCGCCCACAACCGTAGATGAGAACACTCGCATCTTTGGAGTAAAACAAATCATCTCGTGTTACCGCCAACAACTCGCTCGACGAGTGCAGGAGCGGTAGTTGATCTCTTCGAGAATCGTTCAGGATGGATTCACGCTACGACTCTAGCGCTTCAGATGATGACTTGGTTTTTGGCTAGCTAGGCAAACGCTGATTCCGGAAAACGTAGTTCTCGTGATTCTTGTAAACGCACGCGAAGCCGATGTCCGCCAGCGTCTTGCGCACGAGGTGAGTCCGTTCTTGGCCCAGCATTCTTTCATGGAGTTCCAGGATCAGGAGGCTAACTCGCTCCCCAAGCACGGAAGCATCATGCTGCATGAGCTCGTATTCGCTGCCCTCGATATCACAGATGAGCGCAGCACGCTCGAAACCGCGACTCTTGAGAATCTCTCGTAAGCGTATCGCAGGAATCCGAACAACTTCTCCACCGTCAATATACTTACTGCCTACAAGAGCATTGTTCCGATGTAAATGCATCTCCACGACATCGCACTCGTAGCCTACAGCTCGATGAAGAATTTCATATCCGCATCCGTTGCGCCTGCGATTTTCCGTCAGGCATGGAATGAGCGTGGGATTGGCCTCGACCACCACATGCTGGTCTCGTCTCTGCAACCGGAGATTGGTGGCACACGCGACCACGCCGATAGAAGCGCCCAGCTCTATGACCGGAAGTTGGTGATTCAGATAGCGCCGAACCGCGATGCGCTCCGGCAGCTCATACCTGCCCGTCTTGAGAAGGTTCACAATATCAGATGAATGGCAAGAATCCAGATTGATACGACAACCATCCAGTCGTACGTATGAAGATTTGCGCAGCTGCCAAACTTCGCCCTGTCTCCACCACTTGCCCAATGCCGACGGGACCGCGGCCGCGACGGCCACGGCGCCCTCCTCACGGAAAATCCGCGTCACCTTGCCCACAGCGGTCATTCTCTGGGTCGACCTCCACTATCTCGCGCAAGTAATAATTTTGCCGGTAACTCCGGCATGGACGACGCATTCCCGAAGTCACTTCCGTAAAGCGTTCCAAGGGCGACTAATCGGCGTGAAAGTGTAGGTGTCATCACGGCGATTGCCTCTGGCGTAAGCGCCAACCGGATGTCCGGCACCTTGGGGTAGGGGAGGCCGTCAAAATCCATCGGATCGGGAGTGATCGCTCCTTGTCGGTCGTGCTTACTGTGAACGGAATTGAATTGTATCTCTATTCCTTATAGTTATTTCCTATGCTGACAGTCACTATACTGGAATCTCGGGCCGACGGCCGTGCCGACAAGGCAAGCCGCCACTTCGTTCGTGGGCGGGCTCGGCCTGCAAAGGCGCCCGCGGACGCCTACATTGCGCCGGAAGGTATCTTGCTGGGCTACAGGCATTTGCCGCCAGTCGACCAGGGTTACGTTCTCGAATCCCGCTTCTCGGAACCAGCGTTGCACCTCGTCGGCCGGGTGTCGGTGGGCATACCTCGGCGTGAAGCGATCTCGTGCCGCGTGAACCGCGCGCTCATATGTATATCGCTGGATGGCGGGATTGCGCAGTCGCTGAAACCAATTGGCGGTCCGATACGGAAAGGTCAACAGGCAGAGAAACACCTTCGTGGGCAGCGCGGTGGGCCAGCGGCTTAGAACCGGCCGGACTACGAGTTCAGCTCCGTACCAGGCGCGCCGAACAATACTATCGTTGTTCGATCCCGGTCCATATACCCAAACGTATTGCGCGCCGCCTTCGCGGCAAAAGTGCGCCACCGAGCGGAAAGCCTCGCGGGTCGAAAAAGTGTGGTGCAGCACACCGCGAGAGTAGACGTATCCAAAGGACCTCCGCGCAAACGGCAGATGGAAGGCCGAAGCCTGCACAAAGTGCATGAAGGGATTAGAGCGGTAGTGTTGCGCCGCTTGCATGCAGGCGAAGCTCAAGTCGACACCGACCGCCTCACCCTGTAGATGCTCCTGAGCCAGCGAAGTGGTCACGCCAATCCCGCAACCGACCTCCAGGTAGGATTCGTGCAAGTCAAGATCGCGATCGAAGCTGATTTCCGATAAAAATGTCTGCTCGAGGTCTTCATAGCAATTGTGCCAGAGCACGCCGTCATATTTGTATTCGCGCCATTCTTCCGAGAACGAACGCATGACGGCCAGCTCTCCTTTGGCGGGAGTGCCAACTGGCCATTCATAACCCTTGACGTGGCGCGCCAGTTGGGACTTGTGGGCTCTCGCAAATTCTTCGTGTATCGGCGTGGCGTAGCACAGCATCACTGGGAGTCCGCTGAAAATCGGAAACCAAATCCGGCACACATCGCAAAGCAACACGCCGGACTCCACATACTGCGTCAGGTCGGCGCTAGGCACGCCAATTTCTTCGGCTAGCGCCAGATGCCGTGCGGAAGGCGCAAGGGAGATCGCGCTGAAACTACGCAGCGTTACCGATGCCTGGCAGTTCGGGCATCTCAGCAATTTCACAAAACGCGCCCACATACTGGCCTCCTCTAAGCGGCGTTTGTCAACCGATCATACAGTTCGACTAACCTCTGAACCATTACTTCCGCTGTGAAATTTTCATTGACGATCTGCCGCCCGCGTTCCCCAATGTGACGCGCACAATCTGGGTAGCGGAGCAGCGTCACAATTCGGTCCGCGGCTAGGTCCGGATCCCCGGGAGGCACGACGAACCCACTACGACCCTCCTCGATAACCTCTGGGTTACCGCCCGCGTAACTGACAACGCATGGCAAGCCGCACGCCATGGCTTCCAGCAATGCATTAGACAAACCGTCACTTCGAGAAAGGTGGCAGAACACGTTGCAGATATTCAGAAGCGGGAATATCGGTTCTACGCCGCCAAGGAAACGGAAGTTCGCGGCAAGTTGCAGATCAGACAGGAGATTGTTCAGCTCGGCGAAATGCTGGGTCTCCAAGACCTTGCCAGCCACAAGGAACAGAACGCGTGGGAATTCGCGGCGCACCCGCGCGGCAGCGCGCATGAGGGTGTCGATCCCTTTTACCTGGCGCACGGTGGTAACGTCCACAACCACGTGTGAAGCGTCTTCCAATCCGTAGTGCGAGCGGAAATGCCCATTTTCGGCGGGCGGCTGGATCCTCCGCGTTTCGACACCGTTGGGTATGGTAATGACTTTGCCCGGGTCTACTCCGTCCTGCCGGATGGTGTAGTCGCGGACGGCGTCTGAAACGGTGTGGATGCGGTCGAACATTGAACTGAGCAGCCGGTACGCCGCGTGGTGCTTTGTCAAGCGCCGAAATCCCATGTCGCGCCGACTAGAGATTAGAACCGGGCACCCGCTTAGCTTGGCTACCAGCCCACCCCAGAGGTCCGAACTCTCGAAGAACGTCTGGGTGATTTCGACATGTTCGTCACGGATGAGCCTTCGGAGGTCCATAGCACCGTGCAGAGCGCGAATGTCGTAGGTCCGCTCGAGCGGGATCACGCGAACCGGACAAGGAAACTGCCGGGGGCAATTAGGGTCGGCAGGCTGCTTGAGGGTCACCACAGTTGCCCGATATCGCTCTGGCGGTAGCAGCCGCGTGGTCAGCCACAGCGAGCGCTCGGCGCCGCCTTCCAAGGTGTCCAGCTGGTCGATAAGGTAGAGAATGTGACGAGGCGACATCGCTCAGGTCGGGTATTTGGTTGATTTCCCTTTGTGCCGACGGACGATCACGGAAAAAGCTTTTGCCGCTCGATCGCCGGGGCGGCCATTTGTGCGGCCTCCGAACGCTGCGGCAACCGCGCTACCAAACCAGCAGCGAACGCGCGCACCCGCTTGTCGATTGCGCACAGCAGCCCACCATAGACAAGCATCACCGTCGCCCCCCGGGCCAGCAAGTTCATCAACGGCGTTCCCAGTTCAATTCGCGAAGCCACTGCCCACGAAGCTCCCGCCGCCAGAGAATACTTCGCGATGGCCTTTCCGTCCACCCGCAGTGGCAGCGTCCGGAACGATGCGCGGCAGAGCAGCACGGTACAAAGTGCGTAGCTGATCAATGTTGCCAGTGCCGCGGCTTGCAGGCCCATCCGCGGAAGCAGTAAAACGTTTAGGCCGACGTTGGTCGCTGCTGACCATATGAGCAGCTTGGCCATAGTCATCGTCTGGTTGTGGATCCACAGCCCCGAGCTAAAAAATGAATTGGAGGCGTAAAGGAGGAGCCCGGCCACGACCATGGGCATTAGGGCTTCCGCTCCGCGGTACTTCGACGATGCAAGAAGCAGAATTCCGTCCCGGGAAAGGGCGCACGCCGCCGCCAACACTCCGACGGCCACCATAAGGAATAGGTCCAGCCCAGCACTCAGAAATTCACGGGTCCTCGCGGGGCCCTCGTTCTTCCACAAGCGCATATAAAGGGGCACCAGAGCCAGATTGAGCGGCGCGATCAGGACGTCGTTGACATAGGAAGAGAGTCCGTAGGCAACCGAGTACAAGCCCAGAGGCTGCGCTCCGAGGTAATGGCGTACCAGAAAACGATCACCGGAATCCAACACCACGCCGGCCAATTCATACGCCACCAGGGGCGCTCCAAAGGCTAGCGACTTCTGTGTCAGGGACCAGTTAAAGCCTGCCCTGTCGATCAACCCGCGGCGGAGGAGCCAGATCGTCAGCAGTGCCACGGTAGCCCCTTCCACCGCAATGGCGCCGGCGAAGTAGGTGCGCGGTGATCGTCCCCCGAAGGCCAATAACAGGCACACTGCCGCGATGGTTCCCGCCTTCATCGCCACGTTGGCGATGCTATACATCTTTGTGCGCTCCTCGACCCGCAGGAACACCCACAGAATGGATTCCAGTGCGCGCACGAAGACCAGCGTGCCGGCGAAGCACAGCAAGCTGGCCAACGGAGCCTCGACGAGCCAGTGCGGCGCGAGAGATAGGACCGTAATGAAGACCGCAGTCACGGCTAAAGCCGCCAGCCCGACGCTGTAAAACATCGTCGAATAGTAGCGGCGCGCCGCGATCCTATCAGAGGAAAACCCCCGACCGTCATAGAAGCGCATTGCCGACTGCTGCAAGCCTAGCTTCGCGCCAGCGGTCAGAAGCAGCACGACCTTCTGGACATAATCAATCATCCCATAGTCCGCCACCGAGAATACTCGAGTGAAGATCGGAAAGGATACGAACCCTAGCGCCAGCGCACCCACCAACCCGGCCAGGTAGTGCCCGGACTGTCGGACCAGTTTCTTGAGCTCGATTCCAACCGCTTCGGATGGTGTCATGGTGCGCTTATCGCGTTTTGCCCCCGGTACACCAATTCCTCATAACACGCCCTGGTTTGTCTGGCTATCGCCGGCCAACGCGGACCGGTCGCCTGCAACTCCCGGATCCGTTCGCTTAGCTTGATTCGAAGAGCATCATCAGAGATCAGCCGCCCAAGAGCATCGGCGAGTCCCGAGACGTCTCCATAGTTTACTAAGAGCGCGTTGTGACCATGCCTGAGAATTTGCTGGAAGCCAGAAGCGGCCGTGGCTACGATGGCCCGGCCATAATTGATGCCGGTCATCAATGCTCCGCTCGTGGTAGCTTCGCGATAGGGGTACGCTAGAATGTCGGCTGCCCGGTACCAATAGCCGAGCTCCTCAACCGAAACAAATCTAGGCTCCAACCGCACCGACGAGGCAATGCCCAAATCAACAACCTGCCTGCAAATGGAGTCTCGGACTTCTTTTGTGCCGTTACCCACGATGGCCAGTCGCACGTCCCGAGAATGCGCGGCTACCTTACACCAAGCCTCGAGCAGAAAATCGACACCCTTGTACAGCTCGAGAATGCCCTGCAAGAGCACGAGACAGGAGGTTGTGGAAAGCCGCAGCTTGACGCGCGCCTCTTCACGCGTCACCGTGCAGGTCTGCTCAAACAGCGGGCCGTGAGGGATGACCCGGATGCGTTCTGGCCGTACGCTGAATTCCCGAACCACGCGCGCCTTAGCGCGCTCATCGTGGCAAATCAGCGCATCCGCCGACTGGTAGATGTTTCGATACAGCTTTACATGTGGAGTTGCACCCCGCCGACCCTTGGTATCGGGCGGAAGCACGTTGTGAACGGTATGCACCACTTTAGTTCCCAGTCTACGCGCTAGGCGCAACATCCAGCGCTCGAAGGGAATCCCGAATTCCATCATGGGCAGAAACTGCACGTGTAAAACATCCGGTCGCCTGATCGCTAGGCGAACCACCAGTGCAGCAAGATTGACGGTAGCCTCAACCGTCTTGAAGGCTCGACGCAAAGGAACAGGAAGCCTGAGACGCGCCACAATGTCTAGTCCCGGCCTATTCCGTACACCCTGTCGTCGGAAATAATCTCGGTCATAGGCATAGGTGATCGCTCCCAGCGTAACTTCCAGATCGTTCTCCTGTGCCATGGCTGCGCACAAATGCCCGTCATAGTAGGGAACAATCGCCATGAGGTCCATCATGAACACCCTGAGTGGACGGCGAAGCTGAAGGGTATCGCTGTACACCTGGTCGCGGATTTCCAAAGCCTGCTCGGTTGTGGATGGCATGTCAGAATAGATTCGCAATTGCACTCGCCACTTTTGATGGCGGAACGGTCAGGGGGTCTTTCACCGAATGAACACCAAGCACCTGGTGTTCGGCGAGGATATTGATGTTCGTGCTTTAGCGGGATCTCGTGGGGCACGGCACGAAGGGGTTACCCGCTTTTGAACTGTAAAGGGTGCTACATCGCTCGCTGGGCAGGGCAAGCTCTTTGCATAACAGACTCTAGGTTGGAGTCTCGTACGTATAGGACTCTGGTTAGCATGAAAGCGCGCCGCTGCAAAGCCCGACAACCAGGTCATGAGCTGCCTTCTCTCTTTAAGGTATTTCAACCAGCTAGGCTGGGTAGGAGATCAGGTAGTCGCGGGCTGGAGGCCTCTCAGCAGGCGGGCATCAACTGTTTGCTCCCCTCCGTCGGCTGCGCCTTCCGGCAGGGGCCTTAGCGCCGGCTGGTACTCGGGCACAAGCTTTTTGAGATGTTCTACGACGGCCGCGCCGTCTTGCATCCACAACAGATGCTGTAGCTCGCCGATCCAGGGCACGAGCGATTGCATCGCGACCTGGTTGCCACGGAAGATTTTAATCTTCTCGTGGGAAGTTGGAAGGATATCCTCACCGTCCAGTCTAAGCTCCTCAAAGAGTTTTTCGCCAGGTCGCAAACCGGTGAAGCGGATCTGGATATCCTCGTCGGGCGTGAACCCCGCCAGCCTGACCATTTTTCGCGCCAGATCAAGAATCCGAACCGGCTTCCCCATTTCGAGAACGAAAATCTCTGAGCCTTTGCCAATCGTTGACGCGTGCAGGACCAGCTGGACCGCTTCTTGCACGGTCATGAAGTAGCGCCGAACCTCCGGGTGGGTGACGGTCACCGGACCGCCGACGGCGATCTGATTCTGGAACGTTGGCACGACACTGCCGTTACTCACCAGGACGTTGCCGAAGCGTACGGAAACGAAGCGCGTGCCCTGCTCTGCAGGCTTCGAGCGTTTAGCTGTAACAATCAACTCGGCGACACGCTTGGTCAGCCCCATCACACTTGAGGGGTTAACCGCTTTGTCGGTAGAGATCATGACGACCGTGGAAATGCCGTTCCGGCACGCCGCCTGCACGAGGTTCCAAGTGCCCAATACGTTGTTTCTAGCTCCTTCACAAACATGCTGCTCTACCATGGGCACGTGTTTGTACGCTGCCGCGTGAAAGACCGAGTCCACCTCGTAGCGGTACATGATATCGTCAAGCCTCCGCAGATCGCGGATGTCCGCCAACTGTAGTTGCACGTTCACTTCTGGGAACTTGCTCCGGAGTTCCGCCTCCAACCGGAAAATCTCGCTCTCCGCTTGGTCAAGGGCTACGAGACAGCTAGGGTTCAACTCCGCGAGTTGCCGACACAACTCAGACCCGATAGAGCCCGCCGCACCAGTCACCAGCACGGGTTTCCCAGCCACGCCAGGGCGCACCTGCTCCGGTTCAAGCTTCACAGGGTCGCGATCAAGGAGGTCCGTCACAGAGATCTCGCTCCTCCCGACCGAGACCTTGCCACTGATCAACTCCCCGAGGCCCGGCACGACTCGGCAGGGAAGGCCCGTGGCGCGGGCGCGATCCAGGGCCGCTCGAATCTGCCGACCCGTGGCCGAAGGCATGGTGACCGCGATTTCCACCACGAAAGACCGCTTCTCTTTCAAATTCGCCACGATCCGAGGCGCGTCTGCCCCCATTCCCAGAACAGGTAGCCCGGCCAACTGCGCACCTCGTTTCCGAGGGTTGTCATCGAGGAACCCCAGCACGTGATATCCCAAGCTCGGGTTATCCCGAATCTCCCGCGCCAAGGCGATCCCAGCAACGCCCGCACCGTAAATCAGCAACCCCTTGGCGCCCTTTGCGTGGCGCCTCGCGGATAGCTCTTCCTGCAGCCGCATTGCGAAACGCGTTCCCGCAGTCAGCAGGAAACACAGCACGAAGTCAACGCAATAAACCGAGCGCGAAAAATCGGCCCCTAAGGTCAACAGCGTGCCCAAGGTAAACACACCGGAAGCAATCACGTTGGCTTTGAAGATTTCCACCAAGTCAGGAAAGCCCAGGTATCTCCACCATCGCTCCTGGTGCAGGCGCATCGCGTAGAACACGACTAACTTGACCACCAGCGCGATAACCAAACCACGACGAAAGATAGCGAACTCGCGCGGGGGAATCGAAAAGTCGAATCGCAACAGAAATGCCGCCCACAAAGACAGGCCGACCAGCACTGCCCGGCACAACCCTGCCAACACATGCCAATGGAAAGCGGTTCGTCGCATCAATCGGCTCCTGCAACCATCACGGCTGGCCGTTTGCGGGCTTCTTGCGCAACCTCGAGGACTGCCTCGGCCACATAGTGCACTTGCTGTTCGGTCATGGCCGGATAGAGAGGCAGTGAGATCAGCCGAGGGTACAGAGCCAGCGCCCGAGGACAATGGTTCTCTGGCCGCTCGGCGAACTTCGCGAAGAACGGGTGTAACGGGATGGGTATGAAATGCACCGCGGTGCCGATCCCGCGCTCACGCAGGGCCATAATGAACTCATCCCTTCCAATGGTGAGCTGGCCCAGGTTGAGGCGCAGCATGTAGAGGTGCCATGCGTGTCGCGACTCGCGCCGATCGGTCGGTAGTTCGAACAGGTCACAGCCACCCAGCAGTTCGTTGTAAAGATCGGCGTATCGCTTTCGTACTGCGGTGAACTCTTCGAGCTTGCGTAACTGCTGCACTCCGATGGCTGACTGCACGTCGCTAAGGTTGTACTTGAACCCTTCAGCGAGTACCTCGTAAAACCAGTTGCCCCGGTCCGTGTAACGGTTCCAGGCGTCGCGGTTGATGCCGTGCAAGCAAAGCATCCTCATTGTCTCCAACAGGTTGTCGTCGTGCGTCGTTACCATGCCACCCTCGCCAGTGGTGAGATTCTTGGTAGCATAGAAGCTGAAGGCTGCGGCGTCGCTGTAATACCCGCTCTCCGGACTTCCCGCACCGATGGGCCAGCCGAGATAATGTGATCCGGCCGCGTGCGCGCAGTCTTCAATTACGAACAGACGGTGGCGGCGCGCGATGGTCCAAATAGCGTTCATGTCGCAGGGCAGTCCGGCCAGATGCACAGGTAGGATCGCCCGAGTCTTGCTGGTGATACGTGCCGTGATTGAGTCAGGGTCGATGTTGCCGTCTTCGCCGACATCCGCCAGGACCGGCGTTGCGTTCACATGTCGGATGACGATCACCGTCGCACAGAACGTTAGCGGCGTGGTGATGACCTCGGTTCCCGGACCGACGCCGAGGGCGGCCAGCGCCAAGTGCAATCCGGCCGTACATGAGTTGACTGCCAAAGCGTGCGGCGCCTGAACGTAGCGACGAAATTCCGCCTCAAACTGCGCCGTTCGAGGCCCTGTCGTGAGCCAGCCCGATCTCAGTGTGCCAACGACCTCGTCGATTTCCTCTTGACCGATACTCGGGCGATGAAACGGAACAACCATTTCGGTTCCCATCTTTTCCTTCATTTTGGCTGAAACTGTTTTTCTTTATTCAAGCGGCCGAGGTATCCCGCGGCGGTCGTTGCCGGAGCGGATTGGCGATCAGCCGTCGCAGAAACAAAGCGGCGGTGTCCCATAGGACCTGAGCATCGGTCAGAGAAGTGCGGGCTCTCAGGTATTCCAGGTCCACTCGTATTTTGCAGTCCATCAAATGGTCAAGGTAATAGCGAATACCGCGGTCGCCTTCAGGAATAGCCTCTGATTCGTCAGCCCACCTCAACTGGACCGGCCCGGTGATACCAGGTTTCACCGACAGCACTGCACGCTGTTGCACATCATATAGATCTACGATTTCCGGCACTTCCGGCCGCGGGCCCACCAGAGTCATGTCTCCCAAAAGGACGTTCAGAAATTGCGGCACTTCGTCCACCTTGGTCTTGCGCAGCAGTCTGCCGAAAGCGGTGATGCGCGAGTCGTTCTTGACTGTTATGAGCGGCCCAATCCGCGCCGCGTTCGGCACCATGGTGCGAAACTTCCACATGCGGAACCTCTTGCCGCCTCTGCCGATTCGCCAGCTGCGATAGAAGGGGTTTCCGGGTGCTAAGAAGATGATTGCCACGGCGATCAACACAAGCAGCGGCGCCAGTAAAGACAGTACAAGTAGGGCAGCGATGATATCCGCGATCCTTCGCAATTCAGTCCCCAGTTACGGCGGTTTGGATACGCGTTCCTCTTTAGTGACCGCTACGGTGCGCTACCGCCGGCAAATTCAGGTAATTATTCTGCTGATGATGCTAGCGTTTTTATGCTCGATCGGAGTCTCTGGGACAGTATCTCGCATCGAGACTTTTCGAATTATTCGGAGGATCTGCGCGACGAGGGCGGATGGGCTATGCCGGAGTGAATGGCCCGGCGGCGTCGAGGCGCAATACGCGACGTGTCGCTTGGCTCAATTCCGCCGAACAGCGATTCTCCACGGCAGTTGGAATATACTGAGCAACCCAGCGACTCAGCACATACAGTGACCAGGGTCTCGACCAGTCGAGGACTCCATCCTGGAATTCTTCCCAGACAGCGGACGCTGGTTCAGGCTCCCACAACATGCCGGAAACAAGTGTGCTCTGGACTTCTTGCTTCAATGAAGTGCGCAGCCACAGGTCAAACGGCAAGGTGAAGCCCATCTTCTTGCGATCGAAGACCTCTTTTGGAAGTTGCCTCTCAAAGGCCTTCCGCAGCAGCATCTTAGGCTCCTTGCCCAATCCCTTGTTCTTCCCCGTCAGCGCGAAAACAGAGGCCGCCAGCTTCTGATCAACTAGAGGAACGCGAAGCTCGAGGGAATGGGCCATGCTCATTTGATCGCCGTCCCGCAGCAGTGTGTTGGCCATGTAAGTCCGAGCCTCGAAATACGACACCTGGTTCAATTCGTCTAGAGCTGCCGCTTCCTCCACTATTTCCAGTAAACGCGCTTCTGCAACGCGCTGAGCGAGTTGGGAGGGACGACCCCAACACAATCTCCGAATCTCTGGAGGAAAGAAAAGCGTGCGTTGCAAGAAAAAAGGGTGTTCCTCAAAAGTCGCGTAGCGCAGATACTGGCTAAATTTCCTCGGCGCACCTCGCATCCGAGCGAATCCGGGAGCGACAATCCGCCCGGCGGCGCGAGCCGCCGCTGGCGCCTTGCGGCACCATTCCAACAGATTAGCGAGCCGCGGCGTGCGCCGAAATGTCTCGTAGCCTCCAAAGAATTCATCACCACCCAACCCAGTCAACGCTACGGTGAAACCCGCCTGTCTGGCTGCCTGACTGATAATGTAGCTGTTGATGCCATCGGAAGTAGGTTGGTCCATGCGCTTAATCGCCTCGCTTACCTTAGCGCGCAAGTCATGCGGCCGCAGGAGAACCTCATGATGCTCAGTGCCAATGTGCTTGGCGACACGCCGAGCATAGGGGCCCTCCGTGTATTTTGCTTCGTCGAACACCACAGACATCGTGTTGACGCCCTGCCCTCCTTCCTGTCTCGCCAGCAGGGAAACTATACTCGAATCAACGCCGCCGCTCAGAAAAACCGTTACGGGCACGTCGCTGACGAGCTGCTGCCGAACGATCTCGCGCAATTCCGTTTCGACGTCCGTCGACTCAATGGGGGCCTCGGGAAGTGGCTTTGCAAAGCGCTGAATCTCGATCTGACCGTTCGACCAACGTAATGCATGCCCCGGTAGCAGTGCGTAAATACCCTCGACTATGGTGAGAGGGTCCTGAACAGCTCCGAAGCGGAGATAATCTTCGACTGCGCGCCACTCCAGCTTAGGGGCGACTATGCCAGCGGCCAGCAACGCACGCACTTCCGAGCAGAAGGCCAACGTGTCGCCGTCCCATGAGTAGTACAGTGGCTTGATGCCCCAATCGTCCCGGACGAGCCACAGCTCTTCCTTTCGTTGATTCCATAACGCCGCGCTGAACATTCCGCGCCACTGACGAACGGCCTCGAGGCCAGCGCGACGCCAGGACTGCAACGCCACTTCGGTGTCACACAGAGATCGGAACTGGCAATCCCCTTTCTCCAGAGAGTCCCTGAGCTCAGGAAAGTTGTAGATCTCGCCGTTGAAAGAGATCACATCGCCGGACGGAACATCGATCATGGGCTGATGGCCAGCCGAGGAGAGGTCCTGGATCGCCAATCGTCGGCTACCCATCCACACAGAGTGCGGCCGTTGACCCGCAGTCATCGTCACGTGCGTGCCACCATCGTCCGGGCCTCGATGATGGATGGCTCTCAGCATCGTCTGTAAGTTGTTGTCACCAAAGCGGCCGCGAGGCGCGCAGAATCCCGCAATCCCGCACATTTTTATTTAGTCCGGTCGGTCGGCTCAGATCGCCGCTCGCACAACTCAGCTACTGACAACTTCGCAACAAAGCGACTCGAACATCGCTCCTTTCAGATCTTCGATCAGAGTTTTGAAATTTCGGTGAGTGGCCTTGTGGGATCAAACCGGGACCCGTTTCACAGTACATAGGCAACGTGGCACAACATCGGTGCGCACGCCTGTTGCGTAACTACCGTGTGATCCGCGAGAATGCCGATTCCGTTCTCAGTGGTCCAGTGGGCTTAAAGGCGAACCGAATAAGCCCCGCGAGGAAACCCAACCCATATGAGAGGTGATAAGTGGCGAAGACCAACGGCAGGTACGGCAGCGTCGCCCATCCCGCGCCTTGCGCCGCTGTCAGCGAGGCCACGACTGAGGCCAGGCCATATACGGCAAGGATCGCCAGCCATAGAGCCGCAAAGGGTGCCACGACCCACGCGCCTAGCAGAGCACCAAGGGTGACCGCGACCAGCAACAGTATGTTTGCAAACACAAATGTGCCCGGCACAAGGTGGCGCCACGACGCTACTGTGCGGTGCTTCCGCAGAACTGCGACCTTCCAGAATCCGTATTGCATATACTGCTTAAAGACACCCGACACGGTGGCTCGCGGCGAGTACCAGGACATAATCGTAGGGTCTTGCCATATCTTCCCGCCGGCTAGTAGCATCCGAAGGTTTAGTTCATCGTCTTGGTTTCGGACAAGGTTCTCGTCGAATAGGCCGAGTCTCTCAAGGGTCGCCTTGCGCCAGCAGCCATACGGTACGGTGTCCACAAAGCCCTCATAGTTTGGATCATGAAACCGGGCGCCTCCGGTCGAAAACGGCGAATGGTATGCCGCCGCTACAGCACGAGCTTGAACCCCCTGCGCACGTGTTCGCGCTGGTCCGCCGACATTGTCGGCTCCTGTGCGTTCCAGGGTCTCAACGCACTTTCGGCAATAGTCACGCGCGTAGCACGTGTGTGCATCCATGCGTATGATGTATTCCCCGCGCGCCGCCCTAATGGCCGCGTTCAGCCCCGTAGAAACAATTCGGCCGGAGTTTGCAATAACGCGGATGTGTGCGTACCGTGCGCTATACTCCTCGAGTACCTCGCGCGTACCGTCATCGCTCATACCGTCCGCTAGGACTGCCTCCCAAGAAATCCCCGCCATGTCCTGCGACTGCAGCGAATCTAAAAAGCGACGGACTTGCTTGATCTCATTGCGGCAAGCTACGATGATAGAGACCAGCACGTGTCGGTTGTCGTTCATCAGCAGCTCATTTCAATGCGACCTGCTTGCGACCCCATTGCGTCGACTCGCCAGCACACTCTCGTACTGCTCGATATAGTTGCCTGCCATGGCCTGTGCCGAAAAATGCTGTGCTACGTAAGCGCGCCCGTTCTCTCCGAGGCGGTACGCTAGTTGTGGGTTCGCCAGCAGGCCAGCGATTGCACGAGCAAGTCCGTCCACGTCGCCGGGGTCGAGTAGCAATCCGGTTTGCTCGGGAACGACCAACTCCGGTACTGCTCCCACCCGCGTTGCGATCACGGGCCTCCCCGCAGCCATCGCTTCTAGCAAACACATCGGCATCGACTCAACGAGCGATGGCAGGACAACTATGTCGAGAGAGGCGTAAACGCCCGGCATGTCTTCGCGCTGTCCGGCGAAAACCACGTGCTCGTCGATTTCGAGCTGGGTTGCAATGGCTTCCCAGGCTTTTCGGGAGGGCCCTGCTCCCACTAGAACAAACGTGGTCTTCGGAAAGGCGGCAAGCACTTGCTTCGCGGAATACAAGAGCACTGCGCCGCCCTTCTCTGGCACAAACCGCGCAACAAATCCCACTAATGAGTGGTCTGCCGGTGCAACCTCATTTCCGAGCGTAGGTGTTGCTCTGCGAAAGATCTCTACATCCGCACCGTTTGCGATTTTTGAAATTTTCCCAGGTGCGACACCCCAACTTCGCAGAGTCTGTGCCACGACATCAGAGACGACGATGACCTTGTCGAACGTTCTCAGTACAAGCCGGTCGACCGCGGCGTACGCCCGCATACTCAGGAGCCGGCTGGGCCAGTTATGGCTTGTGGCCAGCAATGCCACCCGATTCGGCAAGGCTGCTAGGTAGGCGTATACATCCGATTTGTAGCCATGTGGGTGCAGGACATCCACACGGTGCTTGACCAGCAGCTTTCTGATTTGAACCACAGCATTCCAGTCCCATTTTCCGTGGCATGACACAATCTCCACCGTTAGACCCTGCCGCCACGCTTGCTCTGCAACTTCCGTATGCTGAAAACGGGAGTCGCGAAACACACCCACGACGCATCGGCAGCCAAGCTGTGACAGGTTGCGGGCCAGCGCGATTAGCATGTTTTCCGCACCATAATGTCCCTCGCTACTGATCAGGTGCAAAACGACCATTGGTCAGCCCCCTCACAC
>Ga0070698_100002152_pt1 | contig 21855 bp, 19 predicted proteins | sample KBSK1502metaG_FD_65477 | JGI IMG/M metagenome (GOLD analysis project Ga0070698, IMG submission 65477) | Corn, switchgrass and miscanthus rhizosphere microbial communities from Kellogg Biological Station, Michigan, USA - KBS K1-50-2 metaG | ecosystem: Host-associated > Plants > Roots >...
TTGATGATGATCACCCGCGCGTCCTTGGCGATCGACACCAGAAGCTTGCGATAGTTCTCGACCTGCCTCTCCTCGGTGCTGTGCAGCGGGAGCACGCCGATTTTCGTGAGGCCGTCGACGATCTGCGTCATCTCGCCGCCGAACTCCTTCTCGACGTCCTCGATCGTGACCGCCGTGTCCTCAACCACGTCGTGGATCAGGCCCGACGCGACGGTGATGGAGTCGAGCTGCAGCTCAGCGAGGATGCGCGCCACCTCGACACAATGAGTGACAAACGGATCGCCGTTTCGCCGGAACTGTCCTTCATGCGCAGCCGCGCTGAATCGATAGGCGCGCGTGAGCAAGTCGACGTCGAGTCGCTCGAGACTCGGATCGTCGGCTGACCAGCCGGGGATGAATTCGTTCTTGAGGGAGGTTGCCAAGGGTGCGAGGGTGACAGGGTGCGAGGGTGAACGTGGAAGCGGTGCACCCTTGCACCCTTTCACCCAATCACCCTTGCACCCTCATCCAAGGAGGCCCGATTCCGCAAATGACGCGTATCGCCCCCTCCCGATTATTACATGATCGTGTACCGGTATGTCGAGCAGCCGGCCCGCGGCAACCAGCTGCGCGGTCACTTTTCTGTCATCCGCGGAGGGGGTCGGATCCCCGCTTGGGTGATTATGGACGAGGATAATTGAGGCGGCACGCTCCGCAATCGCCTCGCGGAAGACCTCCCGCGGGTGCACGAGCGAAGCGCTCAGAAGTCCCCGGGTCACCGTGACGTCGCGTTCGAGCCGGTGCTGTGTATCCAGCACCGCCACGTGGAACTCCTCGACCGGAAGGTCCTCGAGTCGAGGCGCGAAAAGCTTGTACACGTCGACGGGTCCGGACACGGGATCACCGATGCTGCGCGACTCCGCGGCCAGCCGGCGTCCGAGTTCCAGTGCGGCGTGGAGCACGACCGCCTTGGCCGGACCAACGCCATTGACCGCGCGGATCGACGCGACCGGCGACGAGGCCAATCGGCGCAACGACCCGCCGTTGCGGGCGAAAACCTGCTGGGCAAGAGCCAGTGCCGATCGCCCGCCGCCGCCGCTGCCAATGACCAGGGCAAGAAGTTCGACGGCACTCAGTGCGGATGCGCCGAGTCGCGTCAGGCGTTCGCGTGGTCGCTCGGCGGCGGGCATCTCGCGTATGCGAAGGCCCGCCTCGGCCTCATCGGAGTTCGGGTATCGATCTGGCATGGGATGAAATTCTCAGAAACGAGAAGCCACCCATAACCAGATCCCCGACGACTTACATCATCCTCAGCGCGCGTTGAGTGCCGTTGCTATGCACCAGGGATCTCGGCCCCTCAGGCCCCATGACACTTCTTGTACTTCTTGCCGGACCCACAGGGACAGGGATCATTCCGTCCAACAGTGGACCAATCGGTTTCTCTCGACCCGGCAGCACCGCCAACCAATCCGGCACCGGCGATTCCCTTCCCACCCTCGAAGTCCGAGAGCTTCTTCGCGCGACCGGCACCGACCACCGTCGGGTCCTGACGCACCGGAGCCGCTGTTCGGGCTGGCTCCGGGGCGCGCGATGCACCGTCACCGTCCGGCTCAGCGGACGCCCGCGTCTCTGACAATTCCTCCGCCGGAATATCCTCGAGCACTCCCGTCGCGCTGTATCGGCGCTGGGGACGCGCAGCACCGCCGTCGCCGTCCGGGCCGCCCCTTCCGGATGGCAGCGGGGCTGGTGGCGCATTGAACACGAGCTGCGCCCTCAGGAACCGCTCAGAGAACGTGGTGTGGATGTCGCTCATGAGGTCCACGAACATCGTGTACGCCTCCTGCTTGTACTCGATGAGCGGGTCCTTCTGTCCCCACGACCGGTAGTGGATGGCGCCGCGCAGCTGGTCGAGATCATAGAGGTGATCCTTCCACTTCTCGTCCAGCACGTTGAGCATCACCAGCGCCAGCAGGCGAGCGCTGAACCCGTGACCCTGCTCATCACGCACCTCGTCGAGTGCAACTTCTTTCGCCAAGAACGCCTTTCGCCCCGCTTCGACCACAACGTTTGCGATGTCGTCGATCGTCGTTGGCGGGTCGCTCCCCTCCAGCTCCGGCACGACCAACAGGTAGTGCATGAGCAGTTCCTGCCGCAGCAGCGCGTAATCCCACTGGGTCTCGTTTTCGAATTCGGCGAGCAAGTCCCTCGCGCGTTTCTCGACGGCGCGATCCAGCATCTTCACCGCCTCGCCGCGCAACTCCTCACCGCCGTCGAGGGCGAACGAGCGCAACGAGTAGATGACCTCGCGCTGCTGGTTCATCACGTCGTCGTATTCCAGCAGCCGTTTGCGCGCCTGGAAGTTCTGGAGCTCAACGCGCTTCTGCGCCGACTCGATCGATCGAGTGATGAGCGGGTGCGTCAGGACTTCTCCCTCCTCCGCACCCATCCGGTCCATCAGTCGCGCGATGCGGTCCGAACCGAACAACCGCATCAGATCATCTTCCAGCGACAGGAAAAACTGCGATGCACCCGGGTCGCCCTGGCGTCCCGCGCGTCCGCGCAGCTGACGGTCGATGCGGCGTGACTCGTGCCGCTCGGAACCGACGATATGCAGGCCGCCGATTTCGTCGACGTCCACCAGCTTGCCATCGAGGTCCTTCACCTGCGACGGCTTCGACGGCGTGACGCCGGGGCCGAGTTTGATGTCGGTTCCGCGGCCGGCCATGTTCGTCGCAATCGTGATGGCCGCGGGCTGGCCCGCTCCCGCCACGATTTCTGCTTCGCGCTGGTGGTACTTCGCGTTCAGCACGTTGTGCACGAGTCCCGCGCGACGGAACATCTTCGACAGCGTTTCGGACACGTCGACGCTCGCGGTGCCGACGAGCACCGGGTATCCGAGGTCGTGAAGCCGCCGCGTTTCCTCGACGATGGCGTTGTATTTCTCGCGCCGCGTCTTGAAGACCAGGTCGTGCCGGTCGTCGCGGATGCAGTCTCGGTTGGTCGGAATGACCGACACGTCCAGCTTGTAGATCTGGTGGAACTCGGTCTCCTCAGTCTCGGCGGTACCCGTCATGCCGCCGAGCTTTTCGTACATGCGGAAGTAGTTCTGGATCGTGATCGTCGCGAGCGTCTGCGTCTCGCCCTTGACCTTCACGGCCTCCTTCGCCTCCACCGCCTGGTGCAGGCCTTCCGACCAGCGCCGCCCCGGCATCGTGCGCCCGGTGAACTCGTCGACGATGAGCACCTCACCGTCCTGCACGACGTAGTTGACGTCCTTCTCGTAGAGCGCGTGCGCGCGCAACAACTGGTGCACGATGTGGAGCTTTTCGCTTTTCAGCGCGTAATCGGCCTCGAGCGCGCGACGGGCGTCGATCTTTTCCTGCGCCGACAATGCGTCGTCGTGGTCGATGCGGTGGATGCCGGTCGAGATGTCGGGCAGGACGAACTGGTCGGCTTCCGGCCCCATCGCGTCGACGCCGCGATCCGTCAGGTGCACGGTGTGACCCTTCTCGTCCAGCACGTAGAAGAGGTCGTTCTCGAGATCCCCGTACTGCTGTTTGGTCGGTCCGAGCTTGCGGTCGGCCAGGTAGTCCAGCTCCATCCGCTGCACGAGCTGCTTCACGCCTTGTTCCTGCAGCGCCTTGAGCAGCCGCTTGTTCTTGGGACTGCCGAGTTGCGCCTTGTACAGCGCGAGGCGTGACCCTTCGTCGTCCTTCTGGGCCAAATGCCGCTCGCCTTCGGCCACCAGCGAGTTGGCGACCTCAGTCTGCCGGCGCACGAGCCGTTCCACCGACGCGTTATGCTCGGCGAACATCGCGTCGTTTTCGTTGCCGACCGGCCCCGAGATGATGAGCGGGGTCCGCGCCTCGTCGATGAGTACCGAGTCCACTTCGTCGACGATCGCGAACCAATGCTGCCGCTGCACGCGCTGGTCCAGCGCGATCACCATGTTGTCACGCAGGTAATCGAAGCCGAACTCGTTGTTCGTCCCGTACGTGATGTCGCATTCGTAGGCGCCGCGTCGCTCGGCCGTGCCGGGCTGCGTGTCGTCGAGACAGCCAACGGTCATGCCGAGGTACGTGTAGACGTGGCCCATCCATTGGGAGTCGCGGCGGGCGAGGTACGAGTTCACCGTCACGAGATGCGCGCCCTTCCCCGGCAGCGCGTTGAGGTACAGCGGCAATGTGGCGACCAGCGTCTTGCCTTCACCCGTCGCCATTTCCGCGATGCGACCGAGGTGCAACTCGATGCCGCCGATCAGCTGCACGTCGTAATGCACCATGTCCCATGTCAGGTCGCGCCCGGTGACGGAGACGGTGGTGCCTAACAAGCGCCGCGCTGCTTCCCGTACGGTCGCAAAGGCCTCCGGCAGGATTTCATCGAGGGTGTCGCGGATGATATCGCGTAACTGAGACTCCAGCCCGCCGCGGCCGTCCGCTCCCCCCAACTCCGCATCGACGGCCTCGCGCTCGGCGGGATCCTTGGCGATCCGCTTCTGTTCCTTCAGTTCGGCGATGCGCCGCTCGATCTCGTCCGTGCGCTCGTGGATGATGGCGCGGAACCGCGCGGTCTCACCGCGCAGCTCTTCCTCCGTCAACATCTTCAGCCGTTCACCGTGCCCGTTTATCTCGTCGACAATGGGTTGCACGCGTTTCCGCTCGCGCTCATGTCGCGAACCGAAAACCTTGGTCAGGAGCGTTTTTACCATGCCAGCTGCCTCTATCGGTACAAACCGTTGAATTCGATGTACTGGGCGACCGCGTCCGTCACGAAACCACGGATCGGCTGCCCCGCGCGCACCCGCGCGCGAACTTCCGTCGACGACACGTCGATGCGCCGCGAGTCGAGCACGCGCGGTGCAAGCGCGGCGGGTCCACCTATCGAACGGACCTTTTCAGTGACGGCAGCCAGGTTTGCCTCACCTTCCATCGCATCGTGTCCCGGCAACCGCGTCAGCACGACCAGGCGTGCCAGGCCGACCACCCGCGCCGCGTTGCGCCATTGACCCAGTAAGGCAAACGCATCGACTCCGAGCAGGAAGAAGCGCTCCGCGCCGGGCTGGCGTCGCGCGTATTCCTCGAGCGTGTCCACGGTGAAAGATAAGCCAGTACGCTCAATCTCGATCTCGTCGACGGCAAATCGGGGGTCCCCTTCGACCATCAGCTGCACCATGCGCAGCCGGTGCAATGGCTGACTCGATTCCTGGTGCTGCTTGAGTGGCTGTTGCGCCGCCGGCACGAATATGAGCTGGTCCAGCTCGAGGAGATCGCAGGCATCCGAAGCCGCCAGCAGGTGTCCGACATGGGGCGGGTCAAACGTCCCCCCCATCAGCGCCACCCGCACCAGTCAGCGCTGTCCGGGCACCACCGGCTTGCTCGCCACCGGGGTGCACGTGGCCGAGACCTCGGGGTCATTCGGATACTTCTCGCGCAACGTCTTGCACACGTCGGCCTTGTCGTCCTTGTGCTTGATCGCCTCGTACGCCTGCGCCAGCCGTAACCACGCGTCACGCGAGCGGGCGGTATTGGGAAACTTGTTCACGACGTCGCGCATGTAGATGATCGCGGAGTCGAACGCCTTGCGTCGTATGTAGAGCATCCCGACTTCGTAGTCCTTTGTCGCGAACCACTCCTGGAGCACTGACAATTGCTTGGTCGAGGAGTCTTTCCACTCGCTGTCCGGATACAGTCCGAGCAGCGTTTCGAACGTCGCGGCGGCCTCGCCCCCGTATTGCGGGTCCAGCGTTGGGCGACGCCACAACGCCTGGTATTCTCGACCGGCGCGGTAAAGCGCGTTATCGGCAAGCGAGTCGGTCGCAAAACTTTCCGCTAACCGCGAGTACGCTTGCGCCGATAGCAAGTGCTCACCGCGTCGCGAATACGCCTCGGCCAGATGAAAGTGAGAAGCAGGCAGGAGTGTATCGCGGGCCGGGAGCTCGAGCGTGAGTTTCTCGAAGATCAGGACCGCGTTGTCCCACTTCTTCAGCTGGAGCTGCTGAATCCCTGCGGCGTACAGTGCATCGTTGTTAGGGTACTGCCGCAAGTTGAACGATCGGACGCAGCCGGCCAACGCGATGAGCGCTGCGCCGGCGGCGAAAGCATACTTGTGTGTAAGGGCCATGGCGGGTGGCAGAATACCCGTCGGGATGACGTGGTTCAGGAGCGGAAGCGCTTGCCAATACGTCGCTTCCAGCGAGCCGTTAAAGCTAATAGGTCACGCCCGGAGGGTGGACTGTTGCTTCGGTTTCGCCTTATCCCAATACCGTCCTGAAGTACTCGATGGTCCGCTGAACCCCATCCCGAAGCTGGACGGTCGGTTCCCAGCCCAGCATGTCGCGGGCGCGGGTGATATCCGGTTTCCGAACCTTCGGATCATCGGTCGGGAGGGGGCGGCTGACGATCGGAGCCTTGGTGCCGGTGAGTTCGACCACGAGTTCAGCCAGTTGCCGAACCGTGAACTCGTTCGGATTGCCGATGTTGGTCGGCTCGGAGTCCCCGTTCATGAACAGCCGGAAGATTCCCTCGACTTCGTCGGACACGAAGCAGAACGATCGCGTCTGGGAACCATCGCCGTATATGGTGAGCGGCTCACCGGTCAACGCCTGCACCACGAAGTTCGATACGACGCGGCCGTCGCGGGGCCGCATTCGTGGACCATACGTGTTGAAGATCCTGACGATCCGCGTGTCGACACCGTGGTAGCGGTGGTACGCCATCGTCATTGCTTCGGCAAATCGCTTCGCTTCGTCGTAGCAGCCGCGAGGACCAACCGGATTGACGTTGCCCCAATACGATTCCGGCTGCGGGTGGATGAGCGGGTCGCCGTACACCTCGGACGTTGACGCGAGGAAAAACCGCGCCCCCTTCGCCTTGGCTAGGCCGAGCGCGTTGTGCGTTCCAAGCGCACCCACCTTCAGGGTCGCAATCGGATGTTCGAGGTAGTCCACTGGGCTTGCCGGCGACGCGAAATGCAGTACGCCGTCGAGTGGTCCAGCCACGTAGGTGTACGTCGAAATGTTATGCCTGACGAATTCGAAGCGATCGTTGCCCGTCAGGTGTGCGATGTTGTCCGGATTCCCGGTAATGAAGTTGTCGAGTCCGACGACGCTGTGACCGTCCCGGATAAACCGGTCAGTGAGGTGTGAGCCGAGAAACCCTGCGGCCCCCGTGATGAGCACCCTCATGAGCGAGCCCGCCCGAATGAGCGGTACGTGAAGCCGAGCGTCGCGAGCTTCTCCGGTGAGTAGAGGTTTCTTCCGTCGATCACGATGGGACGTCGCAGGGCCTCTTTCATGCGGAGGAAATCGGGGTGCCGATATTCATTCCAGTCGGTGACAATGACGAGCGCATCGGCTCCCACCAGTGCCTCATAGTTCGTGGCCGCGAAAGCAACTCGAGCGTCCAGCCGCCGCTTCGCCTCCCCCATGGCTGCTGGATCGTGGGCAACAACGGTTCCCCCGGCGGCCAGGACCGCGTCGATCAGCGGAAGTGCGGGCGACTCCCTCATGTCATCCGTGTTCGGCTTGAACGAAAGTCCCCAGATCGCTACGCGCGCGCCGGAGACCTGACCGCCAAGCGACTCGGATAGTTTTTCGAACAGGCGCGTTTTCTGCCGGTCGTTCGCCGTCTCGACGGCTTCGAGGACAAGCAGCGGCGCCTGACGCGAGCGCCCGGTTTGCACCAGGGCCTTCACGTCCTTGGGGAAACACGAGCCGCCGTATCCCGGTCCGGGGAACAGGAACGAAGGCCCGATCCGCGCGTCACTGCCCACGCCTTTGCGCACGAGGTCCACGTTGGCACCCACCTGTTCGCAAAGGGCCGCGATCTCGTTCATGAACGAAATGCGTGTCGCCAGCATGGCGTTGGCCGCGTATTTCGTCATCTCCGCGGACGGAATGTCCATGAAGATGATGGGTTTTCCGGTCCGCACGAACGGCGCATACAACTCGGTCATGACACTGCGAGTGTGGTCGGACTCGGCGCCGAGGACCACGCGGTCCGGCTTCATGAAATCATCGACCGCCGCGCCTTCCTTGAGGAATTCGGGGTTGCTGCACAGGTGGAACGGCAGCTTGGCGTGAGTCGCCACAGCCGCACCAACCTTGGCGGCGGTACCCACCGGCACCGTCGACTTGGTGACGATGACGAGCTCGCGGCGCATGTGTTTGCCGATTTGCTCCGCCACATCCAGGACGTGGCGCAGATCGGCAGATCCGTCCTCGTCAGGCGGCGTACCGACCGCGATGAACACGACGTCCGCCTGCGAGATCGCGCCCCCGACGTCAGTCGTGAACCGAAGCCTTCCCTGCTGCTGGTTTCGCTCCACCAGCGTCTCGAGGCCGGGCTCGTAGATGGGAAGAATGTTCTTCTGCAGCCCGTCGATCTTTTCGCTGTTGGTGTCGGCGCACGCCACGTCGTTGCCCGTTTCGGCCAGGCAGGCCCCGACCACAAGCCCTACGTAGCCGGTGCCGATGATGGAGATATTCACGGGCGCCCCGGATCCTTGATGAACATCCCGGACGTGTCCGTCACGCCTTGTCCGAAAGCCGATCCGCGGCCAGCGGTACGATGCGGGCGCGGGATGGCTTCAACCGCGCCGTCGCGTTGCGCGTGTCGACGATGAGCCGGGCGCGGTCAGCCACGAGCTGGTAGTCGACCCCCGTGTGGTCGGTGATGATCACAACCGCATCGGCGCTCTCGAGCACTTCGCTGTTGAGCGCCACGCCGGCCTTTGAATGGCCATTCTCGCGGTAGGACGCGACCCACGGATCGTGATAGTCTACCTGGGCGCCTCGCTCTTCGAGCAGACGCATCACGTCGAGCGCCGGGCTCTCGCGCATGTCGTCGATGTCACGCTTGTAGGCGATACCCAGGATGAGGATGCGGCTTCCCTTCACCGAGCGCTCATCGTCATTCAGGGCCTGGGCAACCTTGCGGACGACGTACTCCGGCATCTCGGAGTTGATCTCGCTGGCCAGGTCGATGAAGCGCGTCTTGTAGTTCAGCGTGCGCATCTTCCACGCCAGGTAGTGCGGATCGAGCGGGATGCAGTGTCCACCGATGCCCGGTCCGGGTGTGAAGCGCATGAACCCGAACGGCTTTGTGGCCGCAGCGTCGATCACTTCCCAGACATTGACGCCAAGCTTGTCGCACACGATCGCCATTTCGTTCACGAGCCCGATGTTGACGGCGCGAAACGTGTTCTCGAGCAGCTTGACCAACTCCGCTGCTTCGGCACTGGCGACCGGCACGACGGTATCGATGCAGGCGGCGTAGAGCGCGGAGGCAACCTCGGTGCACGCCGCGGTCACGCCACCAACCACCTTCGGCGTGTTCTTCGTGTGCCACTTCTCGTTCCCGGGGTCCACGCGTTCGGGACTGAAGGCGAGGAATGTATCCTCGCCGATCTTCCGTCCCTCCTTCTCGAGTCGCGGTTGCAGAACCTCGCGCGTCGTGCCCGGGTAGGTCGTGCTTTCCAGCACGATGACCATGCCCGGATGACTGTTGCGTGCAACCGCTTCGGTCGCCGCATTCACGTAGCTCATGTCGGGGTCGCGCGTCTTCGACAGCGGGGTCGGGACGGCGATGGAGATCGCGTCGCAGCGCCGCAGCTGCTTCTCGTCGGTCGTCGCGACGAACGTGCCTGACGAGACGTATTTGGCGACGGTCTCGTTCGGAATGTCCTGGATGTGCGATTTGCCGGCCATGACGTCGCGGCACACCCTCTCGCTCACGTCAAACCCGATCACGTGAAATCCCGCGCGGGCAAACTCCATCGCCAGCGGGAGGCCCACGTACCCCAGCCCCACCACGCCAACGACGGCTTGGCGCTCCCGGATCTTCGAAAGTAGTTCGTCTCTCATGTCGAGGGATTACGCGGCCAAGCGTCCGGGAAAGGACGCTTTAACGGCCATAGAAGGCACGAACGGCGGCGATCACTTCGTCCAGATGACCGGAAGTCAGCTCAGGGTACACAGGCAGGGAAAGCACCTCGCGAGCTGCCCGTTCGGATTCCGGGAAAGCCCCTTCCTTATAGCCCAGGTATTCGAAGCACGGCTGGAGGTGCAGCGGCACGGGATAATACACGGCGCACCCGATGCCCTTTGCCTTGAGGTGCGCCTGGAGATCGTCGCGCCGCTCGACGCGCAGCGTGTACTGGTTGAAGATGGACTCGTTGGCGGGATCGATCACGGGCGTACGCACGTCGGCCACATCTGCGAAGGCGGACGTGTAATACGCCGCGTTGGCCCGACGAGCCGCGCTCCAATGCGACAGGTGATGCAGCTTGGCATGCAGGACCGCGGCCTGCAGCGTATCGAGCCGGCTGTTGTAACCCACTTCGTCGTGATGGTACATCTGCATCCCGCCGTGCACGCGCAGCCTCTTGAGGCGCGCTGCGAGGGACGCGTCCTGCGTCACCATCATCCCGCCGTCGCCGTACCCGCCGAGATTCTTCGAGGGGAAAAAGCTGAACGTGCCGATGGTCGCGATCTCGCCGGCCATCCGCCGCTCACCATCGATCATTCTCGAGGCGCCGATGGTCTGGGCCGCGTCCTCGATGATCGGAATGCCGGGCATCGCGAGCGCGACATTTTCGATCTCCGCCATCTGGCCGAACAGGTCGACGGGAACGACGGCTTTCGTGCGGCTCGTGGTGACGGCCTTCGCGGCCGCGGGCAGAATGTTGAACGTGACCGGGTCGATGTCGCAGAAGACCGGCCTGGCGCCAACGTTATGCACTGTGCCGGCGGTCGCAAAAAAAGTGAACGGCGTCGTGACCACTTCGTCACCACGACCGACGTTCAGCGCCCGAAGCGCCAGCAGCAGTGCGTCGGTGCCGCTGGCACATCCAATCGCGTGTGCGGTCTGGCACAGCTGCGCGACGGCTTCTTCGAGTCGCTGGACGGGCGCGCCGAGGATGAAGAGTTGGTCATCGACCACGCGCATCATGGCGCTGACCACTTCATCCTTGATCAGCGCGTGCTGGGCGCGTAGGTCGAGCAGGGGGACGGGCATGGGAACTCAGAATGCAGAATGAAGAATTCAGAATGCAGAATTGTAAACTTGGGCAGGTGGTGCCGTCATTTCAACGTTTGGGCCTCGCTGGGCCGGATCAAGCTGGTTTGCGTTAGGCGACCATGCTACATACTGCATTCAGGTCGCCACTTTGAGCGGCAACGGCACGTCTCGTCCCGTCTTCGCTGACTCGTAGATCCCCAGGATCAACTCGAGAGACTTGCGGCCAGCGCGCCCATCGGTTTCCGGCGCCGCCTCTCCCCGCAGAACGGCCAGCACGTTCCGGTAATAGCCGGCATGTCCGAACCCGTAGACGCTCGTCGGGTTGGTCGCCGAGGTCGGTACCAGCGCGTCGTCGTCATCGCTGTCGGCGAAGGCCCAGTGCTCGATCCGGTTGACGGCCGTGCCACCAATCCGCACGGTGCCCTTTTCCCCCAGCAACGTCAGCGATCCTTCCAGGTTTTTCGGATACGTCAACATCGTAACCTCGATGACGCCGAGCGCGCCGGAGCGAAACCTCAGCACCGCGATCCCCGTGTCTTCAGTCTCAATCCGGCGGGCGAGCGTTGCCGTCTTGGCGATCACGCTTTCGACCGGACCGGCAAGCCATTGGATCAGATCCACATAGTGAGACGCCTGGTTCATGAATGCCCCGCCGTCGAACTCCCACGTCCCGCGCCACGGCGCCTGATCGTAGTACTCCTGCGGGCGCGTCCAGCGCACGGTCGTGTTGGCGAGATACAGGCGGCCAAAACGACCTTTGTCGAGCGCGCGTTTGACCAGCTGGACCGCCGGGTTGAGCCGGTTCTGCTTGATCACGAACAGGTGAACGCCGTTGTCATCGCAGGCGTGAACGAGTTCGTCCGCCGCCGAAAGCGTGATCGCCATCGGCTTTTCGCAAATGACGTGTTTGCCCGCCCGGGCAGCGAGGATGCCGTGTTGAGGATGCAGTCCTGATGGCGTGCAGATGGCCACCGCGTCGCAGGCGACATCGGCCAGCATCTTTGCGTACGACGTGAACCAGGGGACGCCGTTCGCATCACCAGCCTCGCGAGCGCGCGGTTCATTGACGTCACAGACCGCGACCAGGTCGAGACCGTCCACCTCGCGAATGGCCTCGAAGTGCGTCTGGCTGATGCGACCGCATCCGACCAGCGCGAGCCGAACCGCGCCGCTCATGCCGGTTCTCTGCGCAATGCGTCATCCTCGAGCACATAACGAGTGCCACACATCGCGCAGGTGATCGCGATGCGACCCTCTGACCTCTGGCCTCCGGCCTCCGGCCTCAGCAGCTCCCCACACTGACACGCCCAACCGGTTCGGCGCGCCGGCACGCCCGTCACGACCGCATAGTCGGGTACATCGCGTGTCACCACCGCGCCAGCGCCCACAAACGCGTATTCACCCAGCGTCACGCCGCAGACAATCGTGGCGTTCGCGCCGATCGACGCCCCGCGCCTGACGAGTGTGCGCCGGTATTCATCCTTCCGCGACACATGACTGCGCGGATTGATCACGTTGGTGAACACCATGGAGGGACCGCAGAACACGTCGTCCTCGAGTTCCACCCCTTCGTAGATCGACACGTTGTTCTGGACCTTCACGTTGTTGCCCAGCTTCGTTCCCGGCATCACCACCACGTTCTGGCCAAGGTTGCACCGCTCGCCGATGACCGCGCCCGGCATGACGTGGCAGAAGTGCCAGATCTTCGTGCCGTTCCCGATGCGGGCGCCGTCGTCGACGTACGCCGACTCATGAATGAACGGCGCCGGCAGTCCACTCACGTCGAGGCCTCGCGCGACGCCAGCGGGGGTGCCGCGCGACTACCCTGGCGTGTTTCCGCAACGGAAGGCACGTCAGCGGGGGCCGAAGGTTCCGTGCCGCCGCTCAGATCCCGCGCCGCTTTCCCATCCTGGTGCCACTCCTGCAGCGACCGCACGCTCGCTTTCCGCGATCGTAACGCAAGAATCGCATCCGACGCGGCGCGCGCGGCCGACATCGTGGTCGTATACGACACGCGCTGGGCGATGGCCGTGCGACGCAGCAGATAGTCGTCGTGCTGCGCGTGTTTCCCCAGCGGCGTGTTGATCAGCAGTTGCACCTCACCGTTCACCATCAGGTCGATCCCGTTAGGCCGGCCTTCGTGCACCTTCTTCACCGTGCGCGCCGGGATGCCGCGGCCCTTGAGGTACTTCGCCGTGCCTTCGGTGGCGTACAGCGTGAAGCCCATCTCATGGAACTGGCCGACGATCGGCACTACCGCTGCCTTGTCGCCGTCGTTCACCGTGATGAAGATGGCACCCTCGAGCGGCAAGGAGTTGTCGGCCGCCTGCTGCGCCTTGGCGAACGCCATGCCGAACGAATCCGCGATGCCCATGACTTCACCGGTCGAGCGCATCTCCGGGCCGAGGATCGGGTCGAACGCGCGGAACTTCGTGAACGGAAAGACCGCTTCCTTCACCGAGTAGTACGGCGGCACGATCTCCTCGGTGAACCCGACGTCGGCCAGCGTCTCCCCACACATGACGCGGGCGGCCAGCGAGGCCAACGGAACGCCGATGGCCTTGGAGACGAACGGAATGGTCCGGCTGGCGCGCGGGTTCACCTCGAGCACGTACACCTCGCCGTCTTTCACGGCGTATTGCACGTTGATCAGGCCTACCACACCAAGCTTCAGCGCCAGGGCCACCGTGTGCCGCTTCATGACATCGATGTGTCGCACTTCGATCCGGTACGGCGGCAGCACGCAAGCCGAGTCACCGGAATGCACACCGGCGTCCTCGATATGCTGCATGACCCCGCCGATCACGACGTCCGTCCCGTCGCAGATCGCGTCCACGTCCGCCTCGAACGCATCCTCGAGGAACCGATCGATCAGCACCGGACGATCTTCGCTGACGCGCGCCGCCGTGTCGAAGTAGAACCGCAGCGATGTCTCGTCGTACACGATCTGCATGGCACGGCCGCCCAACACGTACGACGGTCGGACCAGCACTGGATAGCCGATTCGGTCCGCGGATTCGACGGCCTCGTCGATGCTCGTCGCCGTTCCGTTCTCCGGCTGCCTGATCCCCAACTCCCGCGCCACCTTCTCGAACCGCTTCCGATCCTCGGCCACGTCGATGGCATCTGGTGACGTACCCAGGATCGTGACGCCCGCCGCTTCCAGCGCTCGTGTGAGCTTGAGCGGCGTCTGTCCGCCCAGCTGGACGATCACGCCCTTGGGTTGCTCGCGATGCACGATCTCCAGGACGTCTTCGAGCGTCAGCGGCTCGAAGTACAGCTTGTCGGAGACGTCGTAATCGGTGGAGACCGTTTCGGGATTCGAGTTGATCATGATCGCCTCGTAGCCCCGTTCGCGCAGCGCCATGACGGCGCGCACGCAGCAGTAATCGAACTCGACGCCTTGCCCGATCCGATTCGGTCCGCTCCCGAGGATGATCACGCATTCCCGGCCGGTCTTTGGGACTTCGCTCTCGTCGTCGTAGCTGCTGTACAGGTACGGCGTGGACGATGGAAACTCGCCGGCACACGTGTCGACAATCTTGTACGCGGGTCGAACGCCAAGCTTCCACCTTCGCGCGCGAGCCTCGTCTTCGGTTTCGCCGCGCAGCGCACCCAGTTGCCGATCCGAGAAGCCCATGCGCTTCATGGTTCGGACGTCCTGCGCCGTCAGCTCGGTCAAATCAGTAAACCAGCGCTCGGCACTCAGCAGTTCCCTCATCTGCTGCAGGAACCACGGATCGATCGAGGTCAAGGAAAACAGTTCATCGTTCGTGAGTCCCGCCTGCATCGCGCGCTTGATCTGGAAAACGCGCTCCGGCGTCGGCTGTGCCAGCGCGCCACGCAGCGCCTCCATCGACTCGTCAGGCAGCCGGTCGTCCAGCAGGCGGGCACTGGTGACCCACCCGGTCCGCCCCGACTCCAGCGCCCGGAGGCCCTTCTGGAACGCTTCCTTGAAGGTACGCCCGATCGCCATCGACTCACCAACCGACTTCATTTGCGTAGTCAATCGCGGGCTCTCGTTCACGAACTTCTCGAACGCAAACCGCGGGCACTTCACCACCACGTAGTCGAGCACCGGTTCGAACGAGGCCGGCGTTGTCTTCGTGATGTCATTCGTGATCTCGTCGAGGCGGTACCCAACGGCCAGCTTCGCGCCGATGCGCGCGATCGGGAATCCCGTCGCTTTCGACGCCAGCGCCGAGGACCGCGAGACACGCGGATTCATTTCGATCACGACCATCTCGCCGTTCTGGGGATTGGTCGCGAACTGGATGTTGCACCCACCGGCTTCCACACCAATCTCCCGGATCACGCGACACGCCGCGTCGCGCATCACCTGGTATTCGCGGTCGGTGAGCGTCATCGCCGGCGCCACCGTGATCGAATCGCCGGTGTGCACACCCATCGGGTCGAGGTTCTCGATCGAGCAGACGATGACGACGTTGTCGGCATAATCCCGCATGACCTCGAGCTCGAACTCCTTCCAGCCGAGGAGCGAGCGCTCGATCAGCACCTGGCTCACCGGCGACTCGGCCAGTCCACGCCGGACGATTTCCTCGTACTCCTCGCGGTTGTACGCGATGCCACCACCCGCTCCACCGAGCGTGAAGGAGGGCCGGATGATCGCCGGGTATCCGGTGAACTCGGCAATGGCCTGCGCTTCCTCCCACGTGCGCGCAATGCGACCCTGCGGAACCTTCAGTCCGATGCGCTCCATCGCAAAGCCGAACTCCTCGCGATCCTCGGCGATTCTGATGGCGCGTGCTTTCGCGCCGATCAACTCGACGCCGTATTTCTCGAGCACGCCGGTCTCGGACAGCTTCATCGCGACGTTGAGCGCGGTCTGCCCACCCATCGTCGGCAGAAGTGCGTCCGGCTTCTCCCGGGCGATCACCATCTCGACGTACTCCGGCGTCACCGGCTCGAGGTAGGTGCGGTCGGCGACCTCGGGATCTGTCATGATCGTCGCCGGGTTGGAGTTCACGAGGATGACCTCGTAGCCCTCCTCTCGCAGCGCGCGTGCAGCCTGCGTCCCGGAATAGTCGAACTCCGCTGCCTGGCCAATGACGATTGGCCCGGAGCCAATGAGGAGAATTTTGTGGATGTCGTTACGACGCGGCATCTATGGACCAGGCTTGAGGCTCGAGCGTCGCGGCTCGAGAAAAAGTTCGGGCATCACTCACGTCCTGCTTCTTCCAGCTCAGCTTCGACCATCATCTCCACCAATTGCTCGAAATTTACCTCAGGTGTCCAGCCGAGTCGCGACTTTGCGCGGGCCGGGTTCGCGAGGCGAAGGGGGGCATCGGTTGGACGGAGCAGCGACGGATCGCTGACGACGTGGTTTTTCCAGTCCAGCCCTACGCGACGGAAAGCCACTTCACAGAACTCGGCGACCGAGTGCGCGATTCCGGTGCCGATAACCAGGTCTTCGGGTTCTTCCTGGAACTGCATGAGCCACATCGCGCGCACGTAGTCGCCGGCAAAACCCCAATCGCGCCGGTTTTCGATGTTGCCGAGTCGAACCTCCCGTTCCAGGCCCTTCGAGATCCGCGCTGCAGCGCGCGCGATTTTCCCGGTGACGAAGTCCGCACCTCGTCGAGGACTCTCGTGGTTGTACAGGATGCCGGTCGTTGCGTACAAGCCGTAATCGCGGGCCCGCCGCACGATGTCCGCGGCGTCGTTTTTGGCCACGGCATACGGCGACTGGGGATCGTGCGGAGCACTCTCATCCTGCGCGTGATCCTGCGCAGCAAATACTTCACTCGAGCCTGCAACGAAGAGTCTCGGTGCGGGAAGCATCTCGAGAAGAACTTCGATCATTCGCCCCACGGGCAACACGATGCCCACCATGGTTCCTGTGGGATCGTTCCAGGACGTCGACACCCTCGACGGACCGCCCAGGTGATAGATCTCATCCGGTTTCCGGTCCTCGATCAACGAGACCAGGACCGGAATACCTGGATTTTCGGTGACCTCAACCAGGTCTACCCTCGCCAGCGCGCGAGCGTAAGGCCGTTCAAGGGCACGCCGCGCATCACGTGTGGTACCGATGACCTCGTAGTCCTTCGACAGAAGAAACTCGGCGAGGTAGCTCCCGTCCTGGCCGCTTACGCCCGTGATCAACGCGGTCGGCATCGGGGATTCGCGGCGGGAACGGCAATAAAAAAGGGAGCGCCGATTGCGCTCCCCTTTGTATAACGATTCGGCGCCGAGTCGTTCATGCCACCCGTGGAGCGCGAGGCGCGCGCTGGATCTTGCCGGCTCCGAGGCACCGGGTGCAGACGCGAACCCGCGTGATCTTGCCGTCAATCACGATGCGCGCGGTTTGAAGATTTGGCCGCCAGGTGCGACGCGTGCGGTTGTTCGCGTGGGAAACGTTGTTGCCGTAGGCGACGCCCTTCTCGCAGACGTAGCAGCGGCTTCGGTTGATCGCCATCGGTCAGCTCTCCACCAGTTCGATGCGGGCCATCTCCGCGCCGTCACCTTTGCGGTGGCCGATTTTCAGGATACGCGTGTAACCGCCGGCGCGCTTCTGGAACTTCGGGCCAACCTCCGAGAACAGCTTGTCGGCGATCGCGCGCTGCTGGACGTGCCGCGTCGCCTGACGGCGGTCGTGGAGCGTCCCGCTCTTTGCCTTCGTGATCAGCTTTTCGACGAACGGACGCAGTTCCTTGGCTTTCGCCTCGGTCGTCTCGATCGCCCCGTGCTGGATGAGGGACATGGCCAACCCACGCATCAGGGCGAGCTTCTGCTCCCCGGTGCGACGAAGCTGCCGTCCCGCCTTGGCGTGCCGCATTACTCCAGGTCCTCCATCAAGTCATCGTCCGGCGCGTTGGCGGCGGCCTGGCTCGGCGCCGTCCCCCAGTCGAGGATCTTCACGCCGTCGCCATTCTCTTCGTAACGCATGCCGAAGTTCAGCCCTTCGCTTTCCAGCAGGTGTGCGATCTCCTGCAGCGACTTCTTGCCGAAGTTCTTCACCTGCAGGATCTGGTTCTCGGTCTGCCGCACCAGGTCGCCTAACGTGCGGATGTTCGAGTTCTTCAGCGAGTTCACCGACCGGACGGACAGGTCGAGGTCGTCGATCAACGTCTTGAGGCGCTGCGCCAGCTTGGCGGCGTCACCAGTCTGGGCCTCGCCGCCCGGTGTCACCGTGGCCGACGTGCTCGAGCCGAATCCCGCGAAGTACTGGAAGTGCGTCTGCGCCAGCGCTGCCGCGTAGCTCACCGCTTCCTCGGACGAGATCGTTCCGTTGGTCTCGACCGTGAGCGTCAGCCGATCGTAGTCGGTGCGCTGACCCACGCGGGTTTCGGCGACGGTGAAGTTCGCGCGACGGACCGGATTGTAGAGCGCGTCGATCTTCACCAGGTCCACCGGCAGTCCACGGTCAGCAATGTGCCCGTCCGCTTCGACGTAACCGCGACCCTTGTTCACGTACAATTCGACGTTGACGTCGCGATCGTCCTGGAGCGTGAACAGGTGATGTCGCGGATCGACGACGCGGACGTTGGCGTTGGCCTCGATGTGCCCGGCCGTCACCGGCCCGGCCGAGGAACGCGAGATGCGCAACACGACGTCTTCGGCCTCGTCGCCCATCGCGAGGACGAGGTTCTTCAGGTTGCCGATGATGAGGTGGACGTCTTCCACGACGCCCGCCACCGTCTGGTGCTCGTGCACCACGCCGTCGATGCGGAAGCCCCAGACCGCGCTTCCGCGCAGCGAGGACAGCAGCATGCGTCGCATGGCATTGCCAAGCGTGTGACCGTAGCCCCGCTCCAGCGGCTGGATGCGGAACTCGGCGATGTGTGGATTCTCTTCGCGGCGGTGGACTTCAACCAGCTGCGGAAGGATGAGGCCCTTGAGATCGATTGCCTTGCTCATGAACGCGTTTTCCTGTCGTGGTCATGCCGGGCGTTAGGCCTCGGCAACGCCCCACCCCGCCCCTGGCGCGCGGTGGGTTCGTGAGGGATCCAGGGTCCCGACCTCAGATTCAGCGAAATGCTGCAAGCGAAAAGCTGTTCGTGCTTCTCGCTTTTCGCTTCTCGCTACTTGGAATACAACTCGACTACCAGCTGTTCTTGTGCGGCTATTGGAATGTTCGGACGACTCGGACGTTCGAGCATCCGCCCGCTGAACGTGTCGCGGTCGACGGCGAGCCACGAGGGCGACGCGCCGCGCGCGGCATGCTCCATCGCGCTCTGGATGAACCCGTTTTCGCGCGAGCCCGTGCGAACGCGGATCTCCTGGCCTGGCAACACGTCAAAGCTCGGAATGTCGACAGTGCGGCCGTTCACTTCGATGTGCCGGTGACGCACGAGCTGGCGCGCGGCCTTGCGGCTCGACGCAAACCCGAGACGGTACACCATGTTGTCCAGACGGCTCTCGAGCGCCGCCAGCAGGTTGTGGCCCGTGATGCCCGGCTGCGACGTCACGTATTCGAAAGTGTTCCGGAACTGCTTTTCGGACACACCATAAATCCGTTTGATCTTCTGCTTCTCGCGCAGCTGCTTGGCGTATTCAGACGCCTTGCGACGACGCGCCGTCGCCTGGCCATGCTGGCCCGGCGCATAGGGACGTCGCTCCACCGGGCATTTCTCGGTGAAACACTTCGTTCCCTTCAGGAACAGCTTCGTGCCCTCGCGACGACACTGACGGCAGCTCGGTCCGGTGTAGCGCATCGATCAGACTCTCCGGCGCTTGGGAGGACGGCAGCCGTTATGCGGAATCGGCGTGACGTCCTTGATCGACTTCACCTGCAGTCCAGCGGATGCCAGCGCCTGAATCGCGGACTCGCGACCGCTGCCTGGACCCTGCACGCGCACGTGGACGCGACGAACACCCACTGACAGGGCCTCACGCGCCGCCTGCTCCGCCGCCACCGTGGCAGCGAACGGCGTCGACTTCTTCGAGCCCTTGAAACCAGCCTTGCCCGCCGATCCCCACGCGACGGTGTTCCCGCCCATGTCCGTGATGGTGATCGTCGTGTTGTTGAACGTCGCGCTGACGTGCGCGACGCCTTCGGCTTCGATGACGCGCTTTGTTTTCTTGCTTGTGGCCATGTGAAACGAGATAGGAGATGGGAGAAGCGAGATGGGTGATGAATCGCCCTCTCTACCTCGCCTCGATTACTTCGTCACTTTCTTCTTGCCGGCGATAGCGCGGCGTGGACCCTTCTTCGTGCGCGCGTTGGTATGCGTGCGCTGGCCTCGGACCGGAAGGCCACGGCGATGCCTGATGCCGCGATACGAACCGATGTCCATCAGTCGCTTGATGTTCATCGCGACTTCTGTGCGCAGCGCACCTTCCACGCGATAGTCCTTCTCGATTGCCTGACGCAAACGATTCACGTCGGCATCGGTGAGATCGCGAATGCGAAGCGCAGTGTTCACCCCGGTCTTCTCGAGGATTTCACGCGCGGTCGCGCGACCAACGCCGAAGATGTATGTCAACCCGATCTCGACCTTCTTGTCGCGAGGGAGATCGACGCCAGCTATACGAGCCATGTCAGCCCTGCCGCTGCTTGTGCTTGGGGTTTCGCTTGCAGATGATGCGCGTCACCCCGTTGCGCTTCACGACGCGGCAGTGCTCGCAAATGGGTTGAACGCTCGTTCTAACCTTCACATCATCTCCATACGCTGTCGGACGGGTAAATCGGCCAAGACGCTGAAAATAGACACCTTACGGTGCCCATGCAAGGGACGGAGCTCTGTCCGGCCTGAGCGCTAGGACGTGCCGTCAGCCAGTTCGCGAACCACGCGCAACATGGCATCAGCGGGTTCGGATGCCGCGGTCACGGTGCGCCCGAGAACCACATACGTGGCACCGGCCCGGGAGGCATCCCCAGGCGTCACCACGCGACTCTGGTCGTCGGCTGAATCTCCCGCCAGTCGGACGCCGGGGACCAGCGTCTCGAGTCGACCGCCGTATTCCGCGGAAATCCTGGCAGCCTCGAGACCCGAACAGACCACTCCGCGCGACCCACCCTCCAGGGCGACTCGCGCCATGCGGCTCACCTCGTCGGAGACCGAAGCGACGGGCTTTCCATATGCAGCCGACAGCCCATCGCGGTCCAGCGATGTCAAAACCGTCACGGCAAGCACCCCGCAGTCGCCCCCTGCTCCTTCGACGGCTGCCGCGATCATCGCCTGACCGCCGATTGAGTGCACCGTGATCAGCGATGCACCGCACCTGGCAGCAGAGCGCGCTGCGGCCCGAACCGTGTTCGGGATGTCGTGGAACTTCAGGTCGAGGAAAACGCGCTTCCCTTCCCGGCAGACCGCGTCAACCACGGATGGGCCATGGGCCGTGAATAGCTCACTACCGATCTTGTAGAAATCGCACGAAGCTCCGAGGCGCTTCACCAGTGCTAGGGCGCGCTCCTCGTCGGGCACGTCAAGAGCGACGATCGGGATGGGCGTCATTCCGGCCACTCCAGAGTACCGGTCAGTGAGGAAATGGAGTTCACTCCACGAACCTCACACCAGGATGCCAGATCGCGGAGGAGTCGCTTCGGTAATCGAGGGTCGCGCATTACCGCGGTGCCGATCGCGAAAGCGCTCGCCCCGGCCATCAGGTACTGAACGGCGTCCGTGGCCGTCGCGATTCCGCCGACACCGATGATGGGAGCTTTCGTCGCACGATAGACCTTTGATGTAGCCAGGAGTCCGATGGGAAGCAGCGCGCCGCCGCTCACCCCGCCACTTCCGAAACCGAGGACGGGCTTCCGAGACTCAACCTCCACGAGAAGTCCCGGAAGCGTGTTGACGAGCGTCAGCCCGTTCGCACCCGCGTCGAGGGCCAGCGAGGCGGTGCGAGCGATGTCGGTAAGGGTCGGCGACAGCTTCACGAAAAGGGGGAG
>Ga0070698_100002154_pt1 | contig 21853 bp, 24 predicted proteins | sample KBSK1502metaG_FD_65477 | JGI IMG/M metagenome (GOLD analysis project Ga0070698, IMG submission 65477) | Corn, switchgrass and miscanthus rhizosphere microbial communities from Kellogg Biological Station, Michigan, USA - KBS K1-50-2 metaG | ecosystem: Host-associated > Plants > Roots >...
GGCCAGCAGGGCCCCGGGCAGCAGGGCCCCGGGCAGCAGGGCCCCGGGCAGCAGGGCCCCGGGCAGCAGGGCCCCGGGCAGCAGGAACCCGGGCAGCAGGGCCCTGGCCTGCGCAGCAGCCTGGAGGCGATCATGCTGGTGGCGGATGAGCCGGTGCCGGAGGTGGTCATCGCCCAGGTGCTCGAGCGCCCGCGCGAGGAGATCGCCGCCGAGCTGAGTCAGCTGGCCGCCTCATACACGGCGGAGGGCCGCGGGTTCGACCTGCGCGAGGTGGCCGGCGGCTGGCGCTACTACACCCGCGAGGAGTGCGCGCCGGTGGTCGAGCGGTTCGTCAGCGACGGCCAGGAGATCAGGCTCACCCAGGCTGCACTTGAGACGCTATCTGTGGTCGCCTACCGCCAGCCGGTGAGCCGGGCGCGGGTATCGGCCGTCCGCGGGGTCAACTGCGATGGCGTGATGCGAACGCTCATGCTCCGCGGGCTGGTCGAGGAGGCCGGCGCCGACCCGGACACCGGCGCGATCCTGTTCCAGACGACCGGCTACTTCCTGGAGCGGCTCGGCCTGCCCAGCCTTGCCGAGCTGCCGGAACTTGCGCCCTTCCTGCCTGACGATCTTGATGACTCCGAGGATTCAGGTCATGCGCCAGCCGGGTCGTGACCGGGGCGCTGCCGGGGACGTCGGGGGCGCTGCCGGGGACGGCCGGGACTCGCTGATCGACGTGCCCGGCGGGGTGCGGCTGCAGAAGGTGCTCGCCGCGGCCGGCGTCGGCAGCCGCAGGCACTGCGAGGAGATGATCGGCGAAGGCCGGGTAGAGGTGGACGGCGAGATCGTCCGCAGGTACGGGGCGAGGGTCGATCCGCAACGCCAGATCATCAGGGTGGACGGCCGCCGCATCCCCGCGCGCGAGGACCTGGTGTATCTGGCGCTGAACAAGCCGGCCGGCGTGCTCACCACGATGTCGGACAGCCGGGGCAGGCCTACCATCGCCGACTTCCTCGGCGGCCACGGCGAGCGGCTGTTCCATGTGGGCAGGCTCGACTACGAAACCGAGGGCCTGATGCTGCTGATGAACGACGGCGAGCTGGCACACCGGCTTGCCCACCCCAGCTACCGCGTGCTCAAGACCTACCTGGCGGACGTGGCCGGCCCGCTGCCGCGGGACCTCGGCCGTCAGCTGGTCACCGGGATCGAGCTTGCCGACGGGGTTGCCAGCGCCGACCGGTTCCGGGTGGTGGAGCGGGCCGGGTCCCGGGCGCTGGTGGAGATCACCTTGCACGAGGGGCGGAAGCACATCGTCCGGCGGATGCTCGCCGGGGCCGGGCACCCGGTCAGCCGGCTCGTCCGGACCCACGTCGGCCCGGTTGCCCTCGGCCCGCTGCGGCCGGGCACCACCAGGCGGCTCACCACCAGGGAGATAGGCGATCTCTACGCGGCAGTAGGTCTATAACCTGAGATCCCGGAGCGGAACGAGTGAGCGGGGAGGGAATCCGGTTGGCGGTCAGGGCGATCCGCGGCGCGATCCAGCTGGACGAGAACGAGCGCGCGGCGGTCCTTGAAGGCACCTCAGAGCTGGTCACCGAGGTAATGAGCCGGAACAGGCTGACCCCGGCGGACGTGATCAGCGTCGTGTTCACCGCTACCCATGACCTGAATGCCGAGTTTCCCGCGCTGGCCGCCCGCAAGCTGGGCTTCCAGGACGTGCCGCTGCTGTGCGCGATGGAGATGAGCGTGCCAGGCTCGATGCCCCTGGTGGTGCGGCTGATGATGCACGTTGAGACGGAGCAGCCGCGATCGGCCGTGCAGCATGTATACCTGCGCGGCGCGATCGCGCTCCGGCTGGACATCGCGCAATGACGCAGCTGGCGGCGGCGGTCCCGCGGCGCCTGGTGGTGATCGGAACCGGCCTGATCGGCACCTCGGTAGCGCTAGCCGCGCGCGGCCTGGGCGCGGCCGTCTGGCTGGCCGACCTTGATCCGGCGGCCGCGCGCTTTGCCGCGGGCCTCGGCGCGGGCGACGAGCTGCCCCAGGCCGGCCCGCCCGGCGGGCCGGCCGATCTCGCCGTGCTCGCGATGCCGCCGGCGGCCGTCGCGCCCGCGCTCGCCGCCGCGCAGGAACGCGGCCTGGCGGGCTGTTACACGGATGTGGCGAGCGTGAAGGAGCTGCCGCTGGCCCGGGCCCGTGAGCTCGGCTGTGAGCTGGCCTCCTTCGTGCCCGGACATCCGCTGGCCGGGCGGGAGCGGTCCGGCCCTGCGGCGGCGCGCGCAGACCTGTTCCTCGGCCGTCCGTGGGCGATCTGCCCGGCGCCGGAGACCTCGGCGGAGGCGACCGCTGCCGTGGCCGCGCTGGCCAGCGCCTGCGGCGCGCAGCCTGCCCTGATGACGGCCGCCGACCACGATCGCTGGGTCGCGCTCGTCTCGCATGTCCCGCACCTGGTGGCAGCGGCGATGGCGGCGCGGCTTGAGCGGGCGCAGGAAGCCGCGCTGGCCCTGGCCGGCCAGGGGCTACGCGACGTGACCAGGATCGCGGCGGGTGACACCGGGCTGTGGACGCAGATCCTGGCCGCCAACGCCGCGCATGCCGCCGAGCTGCTGCCGGCCATCGCCGAGGATCTCACCGCCGCGGGCACGGCGCTCACCGAGGCCGCCCGCGGCGATGACACCTCCCTGAAGCGCCTGGCTGACCTGCTGGACCGCGGCGGCGCTGGGGTCGCGAGGATTCCGGGCAAGCAGGGCGGCCCGGCGCCGGCCTACACCGTGGTCCAGGTAGTCATCGGGGACCAGCCAGGCGAGCTGGCCAGGGTCTTCGATGCGGCCGGCCAGGCCGGGATCAACATCGAGGACGTGCGGATCGAGCACTCGCCCGGACTCCCGGCCGGGGTGCTTGAACTCTCGGTCAGCCCGCGGGCCGCCGACGGGCTCATCGAGGCGCTCGCGGGCGGCGGCTGGCCGGTTCGCCGGTAACATCGCCTGCGTGACCAATTCGGCTGAACCCGGCCAGCATCCAGGACTCGTCATCGCCGTTGACGGCCCGGCAGGAGCCGGCAAGTCAAGCGCCGCACGCGGGGTGGCGCGCTCGCTCGGCCTGCGCTACCTGGATACCGGTGCCATGTACCGCGCGCTGACCTGGTGGCTGCTGGCGAACCACGTCGACATCTCCAGCCCGGCGGCGGTGACTGCCAGCCTGCGGCGCCCGGTGATCGAGGTGGGCACCGACCCGGATGCTCCGGCGATCCGGGTGGACGGTACCGATGTCGCCGCGGCGATCCGCACCCGCGAGGTGTCCAACGCGGTCAGCGCGGTCGCGGCGGTACCGCAGGTTCGAGTGCACCTGATCGCGATGCAGCGGCAGGTGATCGCGGCGGCCATCGCGGCGGGGCAGGGAATCGTTGCCGAAGGACGCGATATCGGCGCGGTCGTGGCGCCCGAGGCCCCGGTCAAGGTGTTCCTGACCGCCAGCGATACCGCGCGGGCAAGCAGGCGCAGCGCCGAGCTGGCTGGTGATCCCGCGGCCACGGTCGCCCTGACCCAGGCGGAGCAGGCCAGGCGTGACCGCAGGGATGCCAGGCAGATGACCAGGGCTCCCGATGCCACCACGATCGACTCGACCGGCATCGGGCTCGCGGAGGTCGTGCAGCAGATCGTCTCGCTGGCGGCGAGCAGGACAGCGGGCGCCGCATGGACGACCTGAGCGGGCCGGGCGGTCTGGGCGGGCCGGGCGGTCTGGGCGGGCCGGGCGGTCTGGGCGGGCCGGGCGGTCTGGGCGGGCCGGGCGGTCTGGACGGGCCGGGCGGTCTGGACGGGCTGGCCGGCGGATCCGGGGACGGTGGCCAGCCGGACGGCCCGGCGCCGGTCGTCGCGGTCGTCGGCCGGCCAAACGTCGGCAAGTCCACCCTGGTCAACCGGATTCTCGGCAGCCGGCAGGCGGTCGTGGAGGACACCCCAGGGGTGACCCGTGACCGGGTCGCCTATGACGCAACGTGGCGCGGCCGCGCGTTCACACTGGTGGACACGGGCGGCTGGGAGCCCGCGGTGGAGGGCTCGCCGGCCCTGGCGGCGCGGGTGGCGGCGCAGGCCCGCGTTGCCGTGGATGCCGCAGATGCCGTCCTGTTCGTGGTGGACGCGGTCACCGGCGTGACCGACGCCGACGCCACCGTAGCCGCCGTGCTGCGCCGGTCCCGCAAGCCGGTGGTGCTCGCTGCCAACAAGGTGGACGACGCGCCGGGCGAGCCCGCCGCCGCCTCCCTCTGGTCCCTCGGGCTTGGCGAGCCGTGCCCGGTCAGCGCGCTGCACGGACGCGGCAGCGGAGACCTGCTCGACCTGATACTCGGCGCGCTGCCTGCTACCCCGATGGAGCAGTTCGGCGCCGGGGGCGGGCCGCGCCGGGTCGCGCTCATCGGCCGGCCTAACGTCGGGAAGTCAAGCCTGCTGAATACGCTGGCCGGCCAGGAGCGCGCGGTAGTCGACGCGGTGGCCGGCACGACCAGGGATCCGGTCGACGAGCTCATCGAGCTTGGCGGCTCCGTCTGGCGGTTCGTCGACACGGCCGGGATCCGGCGGCGGATGCGCGAGGCCCAGGGAGCCGACTATTTCGCGGCGCTGCGGACCGAGCGGGCGCTGGAGCGGGCGGAGGTCGCGGTCGTGCTGGTGGACGCGAGCCAGCCGCTCGCCGAGCAGGACCTGCGGATCGTCTCGATGGTCATCGAGTCAGGCCGGGCGCTGGTGATCGCCTACAACAAGTGGGATCTTGTCGACGCCGACCGCAGGAACTTCCTGGACAAGGAGATCGACCGCCAGCTGTACACCGCGCGGTGGGCCCCCCGGGTGAATATCTCGGCCGCCACCGGCTGGCACGTGGACCGCCTCGTCCCGGCCCTGGAGCGCGCGCTGGACGGCTGGGAAACCCGGGTGCAGACGGGAAGGCTCAATGGCTGGCTGTCCGCTCTGGTGGCGGCAACGCCGCCGCCGGTACGCGGCGGCCGGCAGCCGAAGATCCTGTTCGCGACCCAGGCGGGCGTGCGCCCGCCCCATTTCGTGCTGTTCACGTCGGGCTTCCTGCAGGCCGGGTACCGGAGATTCATCGAGCGCAGGCTTCGCGAGGAGTTCGGCTTCGCGGGCAGCCCGGTGCAGGTGACGATGCGGCTCAGGGAAAAGCGAGCGGGCGGCGGCCAGGCTCGCCGGCCAAGTTCCGCGCGGCGCTCCTAGCGTTGACCCGCCAGGCTGGGCGCTGCCGCGCTCAGCCAGAACCACACGGTGGTCCCGGTCTCGTCGCGGACGTAGCCCCACTGATCGGCAAGGCACTGCACCAGGTACAGGCCGTGCCCGTCGGAGGCGTACACGTCGCCCTTGACCACCGGCGTGCTGAAGTCAGACCCGTCGTCCGTCACCTCGACCCGTAATCCGCCGCTGATCTCGGTGACTACCAGCAGGACCGTCCCGCCTGCCCGGCGAGAGTAGCTGTGCACCACCGCGTTCGTCACTATCTCCGAAGTGAGCAGCACGGCCACATCGGCAGCGGGATTGTCCGTCCCGATGACCTTGCCCACGAATGCCCTGGCCTCCGATACGTGCTCGGCACGGCCCGGGATCGTCAGGCTGGCTAAGAAACTGGCGCCCGTCATCATGGCCAGGTCCGCGTTCGCGTCGCTGGCAGCTGCGGCCGTGATTGCCATCTCTGGTCCGCTCCCTCCCCGGATATGCGCCCGGAAAATGGCGAGCACCGCCGCCGGCGGCTGGTCCTGCCCGCGCCAGCCGCGGCCCGGGCGCTCAGCTTCATGATGGTATGGGAGTGCATGCGGCGCAAGTGCGTGGGACAAATATCAGGGACGAAATCTCAGGTGGGATCTCATATCGCTACAGTTTCTCCTGTATGGTGACCCCAAGTACAGGATCCGCATGGCGGTTACGGCTCCTTCCCTGAGCCGCGCCCGCCATGCCGTGCCCTCGCCGGGGAGGCGAAATGACCGTGTCGATCGGCCCGACCGTCCGTCGGCGCCGCCTGGGCACCGAGTTACGCCGACTGCGTGAAGCGCATTCCATAAAGCTGGAAGAAGTCGCCGATCAGCTGGGTGTCGCAGCCTCCACCCTGTCGCGCATCGAGACCGGCAAGGCGCCGACCCGGTCTGCCTACCTGACGGCGATGCTGGAGATGTACGGCGTCGATGATCCTGGCCAGCGCCAGGTCCTCACCGACATGGCTCGCGAGGGGCACCGCAAGGGCTGGTGGGCGGCCTACGAGGACGTGCTGCCCACCGGATTCGGCATCTACGTGGGCCTGGAGGCCGAGGCATCGTCGCTGCGGGCCTTCGAGTCCGTGGTGGTGCACGGGCTGTTGCAGACCGAGGACTATGCCCGCGCGGTGATGACCACGGTCCGGCGGAAGCTGGCGGCAGAGGAGATCGAGCGGAATGTGACTCTCCGCATGCAGCGGCAGGAGGCGCTGCTGCGCGCGGATCCGCTTGAGCTCTGGCTCATCCTGGACGAGTCGGTGCTGCGCCGGTCCATCGGCGGTCCGGAGCTGATGCACAACCAGCTCGCCCGGCTGGCGGACACGAGCCTCTGGCCGAACGTGACGATCCAGGTGCTGCCATTCGCCAGCGGCCCGCACCCGTTCCTGAACGGGCCGTTCTGCCTTCTTGAGTTTCCCGAGCGCTACGACCCCGACGTGGTGTATACCGAGGGCGTCGCGGGACAGGCCTACCTGGAGCGGGATAAGGACGTGCGCGCGTGCGCGGAGGGTTTCGACCTGTTGCGGGCGGCGGCACTGTCGCCCGCCGACTCCACGCACCTGATCGCCGCGCTGGCCCGTCAAGTCAAATGATCGACAGAAAGGACAGTTGGATGATATCCGACCTCACCGGTGCCCGCTGGATCAAGAGCCGGGCATGCAGCGCCGAAGGATGCGTGGAAGTCGCGCACTTGCCAGGTGGCCATGTCGCGCTCCGCGACTCCAAGGACGCAGGTAAGGCCGCACACATCTTCGACCGCAGCGAGTGGAGTGCTTTTATCTCCGGCGTCAAGAATGGCGAATTCGACTTGCCGGCCAGGTAGCCATCCGGCGATGTGCCACGGCCTCCCTGGGCTGCCGGGGAGAGCGGTTCAGGGAGGCCGTTCCAAGCTGGTCAGCCCCTACCCCTAGGCTGGTCAGCCCCTAGCCGGGCGCCCGAATTCGCCGTCCCAGGCACCGCCGAGGAACGCATCCCACTCCGGGCGCGTGAAGACAAGCGCTGGGCCGTCCGGATGCGTGGAGTTGCGCAGCGCAACGTCGCCGGCCGGCAGGAATGCCACCTCGACGCAGTTGCCGCCGGTCGGGCCGCTCCGGCGGCTCTTGATCCAGGTGACGCCGGCCAGCGCGCTCGCGGGCATGCCATTGCGGATGCTGCTCATCGGGATCCCTCCATATCCTCGAGCATTGCGCGAATGATCTCCTTGGAATCGTTCGGCGTGGCGCTGATCGCGCTGAGCCGGTCCATGGCGGCCGTGTAGCGTTCCACGTCAGCCGCCTTGTCCAGGTACATGGCGCTCGTCAGGTGCTCCACGTAGACGACGTCAGGCAAGTCGCGCGTGGCGAACTGCAAGATGCTGAAGCTGGCAGGCGCGGCATGGGAGCCGGCCGGGTAGGGCGTCACCTGCAAGGTGAAGGCTTGCCGGTCGCAGATGTCCCTCAGGTACTCAAGCTGTGCCCGCATCATGGCGGCGTCGCCGACCGGGCGGCGCAGTGCCACCTCGTCGATGATGGCGGTCAGCCGCAGGCCGCCGCTGGCGAACCGGCGCTGGCGCTCCTTGCGCAGGTATACAAGGCGCCCGGTTTCCTCGGCGGAGAATTCGCCGAGCGCGAGGACGGCGGACGCGTAATCCTCTGTCTGCAGCAGTCCGGGCACGAATTGCATGTCGTAGCTGCGGATTGATTCCGCTGATTCTTCCAGTCCGACATAAGCCTGGAACCAGCTCGGCAGGACGTCCTGATAGCTGTGCCACCAGCCGGGCTGGTTGGCCTGGCTGGCCAGGGACAGCAACTGCTCCCGCTCGGTCAGGTCGGTGATCCCGTACAGGCTGAGCAGGTCGGCGATATCGACTTCGCGGACGGAGTTCCGGCCGAGCTCGATGCGGCTGATCTTGGACTCCGAGCCCCTGATCGCGCGGGCAGCCTCCTGCGCGGTAATGCCCCGCGCCTCGCGGAGACGGCGCAACTGGGTGCCGAGCAGAATGCGGAGGACCGTCGGCCCTCCTGCCCCGCCCGCTCCTCCTGCCCCGCCCGCTCCTCCTGCCCCGCCTGGCCGGCCTGCCACGCCTGTCATGTTTCGCGCTCCTTCCTAGCGGCCCCGCAGCAGTTGATCAGCGTGCCAGGCCACGAGCAACCGCACCGTGGAAACGAGCTTATCCGCGCCTTTCATGCGGATATCCGAGGCAATTGCGTAATGGACTTGTTCAGCCACGTTACTCACTTCATGATATCGCATATGCGATTTCAGGCTAGTCCCCGGCTTGCGACGTTTTGTGATCTTCGGCCAGTCGTCCCACTACCCCAGCCGGCCACTCTGCCCCCGCCCGTCACCCTGACCCTGCTGCCGCTTCATGATCACGGATGGTTCGCGGGGCGCGAACCCCCGAACCATCCGCGATCATGGAAGGCCGATCGCCTCGGTACGATCAGGGCTGGCAGGATCCGAACCGGGCGAAGGCGGGGCAATGCGCTACAGGTCACTGGGCGATTCAGGGCTGCTGGTATCCGTGGCCGGGCTCGGCTGCAATAACTTCGGCCGCAGGCTGGATGCCGAGGCGACCCGCGCGGTCGTCGACGCGGCCATCGAGGCGGGAATTACCCTGCTCGACACGGCCGACATGTACGGCGGCGGCGGTTCCGAGGAACTACTCGGCCAGGTGCTAGCCGGTCGGCGCGACCAGGTAATCCTGGCCACTAAGTTCGGGCACCAGGGCGTTGACATGGGCTACGGGCCGGCGGCTGGCGCCAAGGGCGGCCGCGGCTACATCCGCCGCGCGGTCGAGCAGTCGCTGCGCAGGCTCCGGACCGACTACATCGATCTCTACCAGATCCATACGCCGGATCCGGCCACCCCGATCGCCGAGACCCTGGCCGCGCTCGGCGAGCTCGTCGTGGCGGGAAAGGTCCGCTACATCGGGCACTCCAACTTCTCCGGCTGGCAGCTCGCCGAGGCCGCGGGCGTCGCCAGGGAGCTTGGCACGACCGCGTTCATCTCCGCGCAGAATCACTGGTCGCTGCTGGAACGCGATGCCGAGGCGGAGGTCGTGCCAGCGGCCCGGCATTTCGGCCTCGGCGTGCTGCCCTACTTCCCGCTCGCCAACGGCCTGCTTACCGGGAAGATCCGCCGCGGCCAGAGCGCGCCGGAAGGCTCCAGGCTGGCTGGCCGGCCGGAGTACGTCACCGCGGACAAGCTGAGCCGGGTCGAGGCACTGATCGGGTGGGCGGAATCCCGCGGTGCCACGGTGCTCGACGTCGCGGTCGGGGCGCTGGCCGCGCAGCCGGGGTGCGCATCGGTGATCGCAGGCGCGATGTCGGCCGAGCAGGTCAAGGCGAATGCCGCGGCGGCCGACTGGCTCCCGTCGGCCGGCGACCTGGCCGAGATCGACGCGATCGTGCCCCCGCCCACCGCGTCCGGCTGACCAGCGGCTCTGGTGGGATGATCGGTGCGACGGACTGACGCCGAGCAGCACGGAGGCAGCAGGATGAGAGCCGCGCTCTACGACCGGTACGGCCAGGCAGCCGACGTGCTGCGGGTCGAGGAGATCGAGCGGCCGGACCCGGGTCCCGGTGAGGTCCGGGTAAAGGTGCAGGTCTCCGGCATCAACCCAACCGACTGGAAGTCCCGGGCCGGCGCGACGGCCCGGCCAATCGACGGGTTCCAGGTTCCGCATCACGACGGCGCGGGCGTGATCGACAAGGTGGGGGAGGGCGTCGACCCTGGCCGCACCGGCGAGCGCGTTTGGCTCTGGCTCGCCGCGTCCGGCCGGCGCTGGGGGACGGCCGCCGAGTGGACCGTGGTGCCGGAGCGGCAGGCGGTCAGGCTGCCGGACGGCGTCTCGGCCGAGCTCGGCGCCAGCCTCGGCGTGCCGGCCATGACGGCGCACCGCTGCCTGTTCGCCGACGGCCCGCTGGACGGCCAGACGGTCCTTGTGGCCGGCGGCGCGGGCGCGGTCGGCCATTTCGCCATCGAGCTGGCCAAGTACGCGGGCGCCAGGGTGATCACGACGGTCAGCGGCCCGCAGAAGGCCGAGCTTGCCGCCAAGGCCGGCGCCGACCATGTCGTCAACTACACCGACGCTGATGCGGCGGACCAGATCCGCGCGCTCGGCCCGCCGGTCGACCGGGTGATCGAGGTGGCGCTCGGCGCCAACCTGCAGCTCGACCTGGCCGTCACCAGGCCGCACGCGACCATCGTGAGCTACGCCGCGGAGCTCGCCGATCCCGCCATGCCCGTCCGCGCCTGCATGACGGCCAACCTGACGCTGCGGTTCCTGCTGCTGTACGGCGTGCCGGCCGCCGCGCTCGACCAGGCCGCGAGCGACGTCACCAGGGCGGTGGCCGACGGGGCGCTGTCCGAGCTGCCGGTTACCCGGTTCGCGCTGGACGATGTCGCCGCGGCGCAGGACGCCGTCCAGGCGGGTACGCCCGGCAAGGTGGTCATCGACCTGACCTAGCGCACGGCCGGCCGCCAGCCGCCGCTGCGGGTCGGGAGCCGCCGGGCGTCAGCGCCCGCCAGGCGTCAGCCGCCGTGCTTCTTCAGGTAGTCCAGGTAGAACGGCCGCAGGGAGTCAGCGACATCGGCTTCGCCGGAGTCAATCGCGTCGGAGATCAGCGCCGACAGCTTCACCGAGTCGGCGGCCGCGTTGTCCGGATGCCCCGCGGCCGCCTCGCCCGCCGGGATTTCCCGCAGCAGCTCCCACAGGAATCCGACGTCCAGGTGATGCAGCGCGCGGCGTACCGCGCGGTCGTGCAGCTCACGGGAGGAGAGCGCGTCCAGGCTGTCGGGCTCCGTCATGCGACGAACCTTACCGGGGTGCCGGGTGCCGCCTGCCACAGGCACCATGCGACGCGCAGTTCCCGGCCAGGGCCGGGCTAGCGCCGAGTACCCGGCGCAGCCTCACGTTGATCCGAGTATGACCTGGTACAACCGCTTGGCCGTCAGGGACTGAGGCGGTGCAGGTCACGCGGGAACAGGGTGACCGACCGGATGTTGGCGGCGCCGGTCAGCCGTGCCGTCCACCGCTCAAGCCCGATTGCGAATCCGCCGTGCGGCGGCATCCCGTGCGCGAATACCTGCAGGTAGCCGGCGTATGGCCGGGGGTCTTCACCGCGCTCGGCGAGCGCGGCCAGGTAGTCCTCGTGCCGGTGCAGCCGCTGCCCGCCTGTCACCAGCTCCATGCCACGCAGCAGCAGGTCGAAGCCGTTCGAGTAGCCAGGCCTGGCCGGGTCGGGGTGGGTGTAGAACGGCCGCTTGGCCATCGGGTAGCCGGTCACGAACAGGAACTCGGAGCCATGCTCGCGCAGCGCCCACTCGGACAGCCACCGTTCGTGCGCCGGGGCGAGGTCGGGCTCGCCGCGCGGGTCCTGCCCGCAGTGGCGGGCGAGCAGTTCCTGCGCGTCGGCGAAATGGATCTCGGGAATCTGCCTGGGCACCACTGGCAATTTCAAGCCAAGAAGATCCACGGCGATACGGGAGTTCCGGTGCACTGCCGTCACCATTCCGGCAATCGCCTCTCGCAGCATCGCCATGACGTCGTGGTGGTCGGTAATGAAGCCAAGCTCAGCGTCCAGGCTGGTGTACTGCGCCAGGTGCCTGGCGGTGTCGTGCGGCTCGGCACGGAAAACCGGGCCGGTCTCGAAGACCCGCTCGAACACGCCGACCATGGCCTGCTTGTAGAACTGCGGCGACTGTGCCAGGTAGGCAGGCTTGCCGAAGTAGTCGATGCCGAACACGTCGGCGCCGGACTCGGTGGCCGATTCAACGATCTTGGGCGTATGTATCTCGGTGAACCCGAGCGCGCCGAGCGCGTCGCGGAACCCGGCCACGCTGGCCGCGGAGATCTCGAACGGCGCCCGCAGCAGCGGATGCCGGAGCGTGGCCGGCGCGCCGTCGAGTATCGCTGGCAGCGACGCGGTCACGGTCGGCCGGTACAGGTCGAACGGCGGCGGCGAGGCCGGCCCGGACAGCGGCGTGATCACCGGCGAGATGATCTCCGCACCGCCGGGCGCCTGCGGGCTTGCGGTAACAGTCCCGTCGACCCGGATGACGGTTTCCTCCGGTAGCGCGGCGGCTGCGTCGATCGCGGCCGGGTCGGTCAGCACGGCTTGGGCGAGACCGGACCGGTCCCGGACGATCAGGAAGGTCATCGACTTGAGCCGGCGCTTGCGGTGCAGCCAGCCGGCGATCATCACGTGCTGGCCTGCCTTGGCTGCCACGTCGGCGGCCAGGATACGAGAGATCATCACGCTCTCCGGGAGTTGCGCGACCCCTTGGGAGTGCGGGCGAGAAGGGAACTCGCGGTGCCACCGCACTTTCGCCGCCGCCTGTGCTGGCCGGCCGCGGCCTCGTTCATGCCTGGTGACGGGGGCAGGCCGGCGGGGCATTGAGTGACCGCGCCCGGCGGCCGCCGTTCCTCCCCGCACTCGGGAGGGTCTTCGCCACGGGGCCGCGAGGCCGCCTTCTCAGCTGGTGGCGGCTCTCTCCGGCTCGCGTGATCCCGGGCTACTCGGCTCCGTCTGCGCGTTGCAGTCCAGGATACCGACGGCCGGGCCGCGGGGGTCATCCGCCGCGGCGATGATCGCCGCGCTGATCTTCCTGAGCTGCTCGAGCTGCTCGGGGGTGAGCACGTCGATCAGCGACCGCCGGACCTGGGCGACATGCCCGGGGGCGGCCTCGGCGAGTGCGGCGAATCCGGCGTCGGTTAGCTGCGCTACCTGGCCGCGGCGGTCGGTGGGGCACTCCAGTCGCTGGATCCAGCCGCGTTCCTCCAGCCGCGCGACGGCGTGCGACAGGCGGCTCTTGCTGGATGTCGACGCCTCGGCGAGCTGGCTCATCCGCAGCGCCCGGCCTGGCGCCTCGGACAGCCGCACCAGGATCTCGTAGTAGCCGTGCGGGAACCCGGCGCCGTGCTGCAGCTGCGCCTCGACCGCGCTGAGCATGGTGTGGCAGGCAGTCACGAACTCGCGCCAGGCCCGCTGCTCGCTGGCGGTCAGCCACCGGGTCCCTGAGGTGCTCACGCTGCTAGGATACCCGAAGTTGTTGAGCGTTTGACAACATCTTGCGGTCGTGATATTACTTGAGCATTCAACAACCTGGCTACTAGCAACCGGGAGCATCCCATGACCGCAGCGACCACGCAGACCAGCGTTCCCGGCTACGTCGCCGGCAGCTGGACCATCGACCCGGTGCACTCCGAGGTCGGCTTCGCCGTCCGGCACATGATGGTCAGCAAGGTCCGTGGCAGGTTCAACACCTTTTCTGGCCGGCTGGTTACCGGCGAGAACCCGCTGGAGTCCTCGGTGACCGCCGAGATCGACCTGGCTTCGATCATCACCGGCAACGAGCAGCGCGACGCGCACATCAGGTCGGCCGACTTCTTCGAGGTGGAGACCTACCCGACGATGACCTACCGATCGACCGGCGTCCGCCTGGACGGCGACGACTACGTCATCGACGGCGAGCTGACGCTCAAGGGCATCACGAAGAACGTGCCGCTGAAGCTGGAGCTGAACGGCTTCGGCCCGGATCCCTTCGGCGGGACCCGCGCCGGGTTCACCGCGACCGGCGAGCTCAACCGGCGGGACTTCAACGTCAACTTCAGCGCGCCGATGCAGAACGGCGGCGCGGTGGTGGCCGACAAGATCAGCCTGCAGCTGGAGATCGAGGCCGTCCTGGAGGCCTGATATCCCAGCCCGACCCGGCCGCTGGCGGCAATCTGCCGTCCGCGGCCGGGTCTTTCGCGGCCGGCCGCTACCGCCCCGCCCAGCCCGCCAGCAGTTCGGCCTCGCGCTCCGGCGTCAGGCCCACTGCGTCCGGCGCAGCGGCGCGGGAGTGCAGTTCGTACTCGCGGATCTCGTCAATGCTCTGGCTGAGCGGGCGCGGGGCGAGCCCGGCGGCGAATGCGGCGGTCGGGTCGGCCGCGTTGATGTCGCTCTCACTGTCCCCGCCCGGCCACATCGGCACGGCAACGTCGTCCAGCCCGCTGGCCAGCAGGTAATCCTTGCCGACCCAGGTCAGCGTGGTTCCCGGCGGCGCCACCCGGGCGGCGATCGTCTCGAGTAGCTGGCCGAAGCCGAACGGGGGCGGCGGGCTCACCGCGTGGAACGTGCCGGCCACCGAGTTCTGCAGCAGCGCTACCGTCCAGCTGGCCATGTCACGCGCGTCGATGACCTGGACCGGGTCGTCCGCGTCACCCGGCGCCAGCACCTCACCGCCGCGGGCAATCCGGTTCACCCACCAGGGGAGCCTGCCGCTGTAGTCGTGCGGGCCGATCACGTAGGTCGGCCGGACTACCGTGCTGCCCGGTCCGTGCAGCTCCATCACGGCCTGCTCGCACGCTACCTTCAGGCCGCCGTAGGCCTCCATCGTGAACTCCGCCACGATCGGCTCGTGCAGCGGCGCGTCCTCGCGGAATCCGGGCGCTACCGGCGTCCGGTAGACCGACGCCGTCGAGATGAACAGCTGGTGACCGCCCCGGCCGTCCAGCACCGCGGCCAGCGCCCTGACCTGCCGCGGCAGGTAGGCGTTGACGTCCACGGTCGCGTCCCACTGGCCGTCGCGCAGTGCCGCGAGGTCGGCGTCGCTGTTACGGTCGCCGAGCACATGGGCGGCCCCGGGAAACAGGCCGGCGCCAGTGCGGCCACGGTGATACAAGGTGACGTCGTGCCCGGAGTCAACGGCGGCCTGGGCGATGTGCCGGCCGACGAACGCGGTGCCGCCCATGATCAGGATCCTCATGCCGCGATCCTGTCAGGGCGTGGTCGCTGCCCGCTAGTTGCTGGCCAGGGCCGCCAGCTGGGCGGTGATGGTCGCTACGTTCGGGAAGGTAAGGCCGACCAGCGTCACGTGCTTCCAGCGGAGTATGCCGTCGCCGTCGATCACGAAGACCGACCGGCGCAGGCCCGCTCCGCCCAGGCTGATGCCGTACCGCCTGGACACCGCCAGCCCGACGTCGGCGAGCAGCGGGAAGCCGAGATCGTACTTGCGGGCGAACCCCTCGTGGCTATCCACGTCCTGCGGGCTGATGCCCCACACGGTCGCGCCGAGGCCGGTGAAACCGTCCAGGCCCGAGGTGTAGGAGCAGAGCTGCTTCGTGCAGACCGAGGTGTTGTCGCCCGGGTAGAAGGCCAGCACCACCGGCTTGCCGCGCTGAGCCGACAGGGTGTAGTCACCCCGCTCCGCCGTGCCGCCGGTCAGCAGCACGCCGGGCAGCGTGAAATCCGGAGCGGTCGTACCCACCTCGGGCGCCTTGGCCATGTCAGTTCCTTCGGTCGAAGCCGCCCCCTGTGCCAACCCTGCCATACCGGTCGAGCGGCGCTATGCCGAGCTGCACGCCCGCACCATTGACAGGCTCGCCGGGGTGTTCAGCCGCCTGCACGAGAAGGGCGGCACGCGACCGCAATATCCGGTCCGGGTCATCGCCGAGCTCGTCCTCGCGCTCGGCTCAGGCACGGCGCTTGAACGCATTGCCGACCCCGGTGACGGTCGCCTCAGGTGGCTGCATCGCCGAACTGGTCGACGAGCGGTACCGGCCGGTCCTGCCCGGCACGCCAGCCGCCCGGGTGCTGGTGACCAATCCTCTACAACCACGTCCAGCCGCTGATCAGGTAAAGCTGCGCCGCTTCATTCCGGTGTGAGCACATGGCAGGATCGCGGCCATGATCGGACGCCTGCATCATGTCGTCGTCGACTGCCCGGATCCGCCAGCCCTCGCGGCGTTCTACTCCGAACTGCTCGGCCTGCCGGTCACCTGGCAGGAAGCAGACTTCGCGGTAGTGGCCAGGAACGAGACGTCGTCAGGCATAGCGTTCCAGCTCGCGCCCGGCCACCAGCCGCCCCGCTGGCCGGATCCCCGCTGGCCGCAGCAGTTCCACCTGGATGTCATGGTCGACGACGTTGATGCCGCCGAGCCGAAGGTGCTGGCACTCGGCGCGCAGCGGCTGCCGGGAGGGGGCAGTTTCCGGGTCTACGCTGACCCGGCCGGCCATCCGTTCTGCCTGATACCGCGGCCGGCCTGGGCCCCGCCGATCGGGGCAGGGACTGCTGCCGGGCAAGGCGGCAGCGGCGGAGCGGGCGGTGGCTGACGGCGTGACGGCTCCCGGCCGGCCTGCCGTGCGAGTGCCGCTGACCACGATCGCGCGCGAGTGGGGCCGGATCGGGATCATCGGGTTCGGCGGGCCGCCAGCGCACATCGTGCTGCTCCGCACGCTGTGCGTGGACAACAGGAATTGGCTGTCCGCGCGCGAGTTCGAGGACGGCATCGCCGCCACCAACCTGCTGCCTGGCCCGGCCTCGACCCAGCTGGCGATCTTCTGCGCCTGGCGGCTCCGCGGCCCGGCCGGGGCAGTGCTCGGCGGGGTCTGCTTCATCGCTCCTGGCCTGGCCATGATCCTCGCGCTATCGGTGCTGTTCCTGGCCGGCCGCCCGCCGCTGTGGGTGCGCGGCGCCGCGGCCGGGGCTGGCGCAGCCGTGCCCGCCGTGGCCATCAACGCAGCGGTCAGCCTGCTCCCGGCCAGCTGGCGGCGGACGGCCGGAAGGCGCGCGGCCCGGGCGAGATGGCTGGCCTACCTGGCAGCCGGAGCGACGGCCGGGGCAACAGCCGGCCAGTTCGTGGTGGCGGTGCTGCTTGGCTGCGGTCTCGTCGAGGTGGCGGCGGGCATGCGCGCGGCGCCGGGTCAGCCAGCCGGGGGAGTGGCCGGCTGGCTGCCGCCGCTGGCCGGACGGACCCTGGCGGGCCCGGCGGTCGCCGCGGGCGGCCTCGGGGCGCTGGCCTGGGTGGCGGTTAAGGTCGGCGCACTGTCCTACGGCGGCGGGTTCGTGATCATCCCGCTGATGCAGCACGACGCGGTCGTGACGTACCACTGGATGACCGGCGCGCAGTTCCTTAACGCGGTGGCGCTCGGCCAGGTCACGCCCGGCCCGGTGGTCCAGACCGTCGCCGTCGTCGGCTACGCCGCAGCCGGGATCGGCGGCGGGCTGCTCGCTGCGCTGATCGCGTTCCTGCCGTCGTTCGTTTTCGTCCTCGCCGGGGGCCCGCATCTCGCCCGGCTCCGGTCTAGCGTGCGGGTGCAGTCGTTCCTGTCCGGGGCGGGGCCTGCCGCCATCGGGGCGATCGCCGGCGCGGCCATCCCGCTCGCCCGCGAGCTCGGCCAGCTCTGGCAGGCCGGCATCCTGCTGCTGGCCGTCTGCTGGCTGCTGGCCCCTTTCTCGCTGCTGGCCTCTTTCTCGCTGCTAGCACGGCCCTCGCTGCTAGCACGGCGCAGGGGGGTCGTCACCGCGCTGCTTTGCTCAGCCGGGATCGGCGTCATCGCGGCGCTGGCGGGTGCCCCCGTCAGCCACTGACGCCCGGCAGCGGGCCAGCTAGGCCGAAGTTACTTGGTCCATGAGCGGCAATCTGCGTCATGAGCTGCTGAAACGCTGCTCAAGGCGGGCGACGTTCTGGCTACGGGAACCTCCTGGTCCTCAAGAACTACCATGCCGAGCCTGCCCACGGGTCTTCTGGCTACATTTACGACCTGTTCCAGGGAGTCTCCGCAGGTCATTACTTGTTTGCAGCCGACACGCGGACGTAACTTGGGGCTAGGCGGTCTGCGGAGAGATCCGGGACGGCTACTGCCGGTAGGACAGCAAGAAGGTGCCGAGGCGGTCGATGGCGTCATCGAGCACGTCCACGGCGGCCAGGAACACCAGCCGCAGGTGGTCCGCCGACGGCAGGTTGAAACCGGTGCCGTGCGACAGCAACAGGTGCTGTTGTTCCAGCAGGTCGATGACCATCTGCTCGTCATCGGCGATCTTGTGGACCTCCGGGTCCAGGCGCGGGAACAGGTAGAGCGCGCCGAGCGGCTTGACGCAGTCAACCCCCGGGATCTCGTTCATCTTCTGCCAGGCCCGGTCGCGCTGCTCGCGCAGCCGGCCGCCAGGTAGCAGCAAGTGCGCGATGCGCTGCTCGCCGCCGCCGAGTGCGGTCTGGATGGCGTACTGGGCCGGCACGTTCGGGCACAGCCGCATGTTGGCCAGCAGTTCCAGCCCTTCGAGATACTCGGCCGCGTCCTGCCGGGGCCCGGAGACCACTAGCCAGCCGGACCGGAAGCCCGCCAGCCGGTAGGTCTTCGACAGGCCGCACATCGTGAGCACCAGGAGATCTGGTGCCAGCGCCGCGGCGCACTCGTGCACCGCGTCCTCGTAGAGGATCTGGTCGTAGATCTCGTCGGCAAGCACGAGCAGCCCGTGGCGGCGGGCCAGGTCAAGCAGCCCGAGCAGGGTTTGCCTGGAGTACACGGAGCCGGTCGGGTTATTCGGGTTGATGATCACCAGGGCCCGGGTACGGGGAGTTATCTGCGCGGCCACGTGCCCAAGGTCGGGTGCCCAGCCCTCCTCCTCGTCGCAGCGGTAGTGCACAGCGCGGCCGCCGCAGAGGCTGACCGCCCCGGTCCAGAGCGGGTAGTCCGGGCTGGGGATGAGCACCTCGTCGCCGGTGTCTAGCAGGGCCTGCAGGGCCATCACGATGAGCTCGGACACGCCGTTGCCGAGGAACACGTCGTCCGGCCCGACCTCGGGCACCCCGCGCATCTCGTAAGACTGGGCGACCGCGAGCCGGGCCGGATGAATGCCCCGCGCGTCGCTGTAGCCTTGCGCGTTGCCGATGTTGTGCACCACGTCGCGGAGCACTGCGTCCGGCGCGTCGATCCCGAAGGCAGCCGGGTTGCCGAGGTTCAGCTTGAGAATGTGGTGCCCGGCGGCTTCCAGCTGCCTGGCGCGCTGCAGCACCGGCCCCCGGATGTCGTACCGGACATTCTGCAGCCTGCTGGCCTGCGACACCATGTGGTCCGCCCTCCTTGGGTAAGTGGTCTATCGTGCCCGAAGAGCACGGCGCCGCGCTCGGAATTATGCGGAGCGGCAGGTTACCCAGGCCGGGGCTCACCGAGGCCGGACCGGGTTCAGGCCTGGTCGCCGGACGGCCCGGGTTCAGGCCTGGTCGCCGGACGGCCCGGGTTCAGGCCTGGCCGCCGGACGGCCCGGGTTCAGGTCTGGCCGCCGGCCGGCCGTGCTCAGGCCTGGTCGCCGGACGGCCCAGGCTCAGGCCTGGCCGCCGGGCCGGGAAATGGCGGCCACAATGGCACTTGCTGCCCGCACCAGGTCAGCCGGCCCGAGTTCAATTTCCAGCCCGCGGCGCCCGCCGCTGCAGAAGATCGTGCCGAACTCCAGCGCGGCGGCATCGACCACCACCGGCAGCCGCCTGCGCTGGCCGAGCGGGGAGATGCCGCCTGCCACATAGCCCGTTGCCCGCTCGGCGGCGGTCACCTCGGCCATCGCGGCCCGCTTGCCGCCGGCCGCCGCGGCGAGGGCCTTGAGGTCAAGCTGGCGGGCGACCGGCACGACGCCCGCCGACAGCGTGCCGTCGACGTCGGCGATCAACGTCTTGAAGACCCGCCCAGGCTCGATCCCTAGCGCGTCGCTCGCTTCCATGCCGTACGAGCCATGCCGCGGGTCGTGCTCGTAGTGGTGCACGGTATACGGGATGCCGAGGCGGTCCAGCATGACCGTCGCCGGAGTACCACGTGCTGCCACGGCCAGCCACCCTAGAGCATGAAGCTCAGGGACCCAGGTCCCAGAGCAGGCGGTAGTACCTGGTCCGGTCCGGGTCTGGCGGCACCCCGTAGGCACGCAGCAGCAGGTCGTCCCAGCCAGGTCCGTAGTTCCATCCGATGCTCCAGGTGGCGATCGCGAGGTCAGCCCACCGGTCGGCGATGCCGAGTGAGCCAAGGTCGACATGTCCGGACCAGCGGCCGTCGTCGGCCAGCAAGGTGTTCGGCGCGCAGCTATCGCCATGGCAGATGACCAATCGGTCGACCGGCGGAATCTCCGCGAGCAGTTCGAGCGCCTGGCCAATCCCGAGCGGCTGGTGGGCCGGATGCCAGGAAGCGGGGTCGATCCGGCCTTCGGCCGCCCGCTGGCGGGTGTCGGCCAGCCGGTCCTCAGCCATCCAGGAGAACGGGCAGGCAACGGTGGCGGTAGCCTCGTGCATCGCGCGCAGGCCCTCGCCGATGGCGGCCACCGCGGTGCCAGGATCGGCTTTGCTGGCCGGTGAGCCGTTTCCCGGCGGAGCGCGGGAAGGTGCCGCTACCGGACGGGAACCGCGCCGGACGGTGGGCGGGCCGGAAGGTTATTGCTTCCGCCTCGCTAGTCCGCCGGTCCGGCGAGCGCCCGGGCGGCTGCGGCCTCCGGTTCGGTCATGCCCTCGTAGCCCAGGTGGCCGTGCTGCCTGGCCTGCTGGTCGATCCACCGGCTGTGCGCCTCCCAGGCGGACTGCTTGCTGGTCCCGAGGGCAGCGCCGATCTGCGACCACGATGCACCTGCTGCCCTCGCGGATCTGACGCTCAGCTGGCGGCCGTAGCCGGCCTTGCGGGCGATCACCTCGCCGAGGGCAAGTAGTTCCAGCGCTTCCTGCCGCGGCAGCGGATCGGGGCCGGGCGGATCGTCGGCCTTCATGCCAGCCGCAGTCGATGCGAGCAGGTCACGGGCCCGCAGCTGGTCGTACCTCGCGACCGCGGTGGCGAGGGTGTGCTGATACTCAAGGCTGTCAGGAGTCGTCATGCGCTGAGCCTCGACGTCAGGCGACCCTGACGTCAAGCAATCCTGACGCCATTTCGCTGACAGCGTGCCGGTGCGGCAGATGGCGCTATGCGGGTGCGGTGGGGATGCAGGCCGACTTTTACGTGCCGATGCAGAAGCTGATAGGACGACTAGCCCTACGGTCGCTCGGCAACGAACGTGCCTTACGGCGAGTGCTGGAGCATCAGTCGCTCAGACGGACCGGGCGTGTGGACAGCTGTATGCCGTCTGACGCCGGCCGCCCTGCATGTCCTGGACGCCGGCCGCCCTGCATGTCCTGGTGACTCACTCGCTGCCAGAGCTCAGCGAGAAGCTGGAGAAGGCAAGCCACGATGACGACCAAGCGCAATAGCCAGCCATAACGGTGCCTTCCCGGTCAGCACGCGCGCGGCCGGCCGTCGGCCAGGCTGCGGCCGGCAGCCTGGCCGCATCGGCAGGATGCCAGCAGCCGCCCGGGCGGGGCAGCCCGGAAATTTCCTGCTTCTTTTTTCTGGCCGGGTGCCCAAGGCGGGGCCGTTTGTCGGTGGCCGTCGATAGTTTGATCGAAGAAGGTACAGTCAGCAGCCACTAGCCGGGAGGAGGGCCAATGCAAGAACCAGTCTTCCCTCCCGCTGGGCCGGCCTGGTCTGCCGAATCGGCGCCCTCTGGCAGCCCTGGCAGACCGCCTGCTGACAGTCCTTCTGCTGCGCCCGCGCCCCAGGCCGGTCCCGCATCCCAGGCCGGTTCCGCGCCCGCGGCCGGCGCCGGTCCCGCCCGCGCAGGCTGGCCCGCGCCAGCCGCCGGTCCCGCGCCCGCCGCCGTCCGCGCCGTGGCGGCGGTCGCGGACGAGGACGGTGACGAGATGCCCGGCGCGGCGTTCGCGGACCCCGGCGATGATGGCGCGCCGTCCGGCGGCGCGGCGTTCGCGGACGCCGATGATGATGGTGAGCCGTTTGACGCGGTGGCGTTCTTCAACCCGTTCTTCGGCCCGCCGGAGGGCGCGGATGCGTGGCTGGCGCGGGTGGCGTCCCCGGTCGCGGATGC
>Ga0070698_100002155_pt1 | contig 21849 bp, 16 predicted proteins | sample KBSK1502metaG_FD_65477 | JGI IMG/M metagenome (GOLD analysis project Ga0070698, IMG submission 65477) | Corn, switchgrass and miscanthus rhizosphere microbial communities from Kellogg Biological Station, Michigan, USA - KBS K1-50-2 metaG | ecosystem: Host-associated > Plants > Roots >...
TGATATTGCGGGATCAACAGTCCATGCGAATATCAATCTCGATCCGTTGAGCCCACCTCAAGAATTGCGGGACGACATGGTCGCGCCAAAACTTCGCGATGAATTCGAGCTCGTGCATGGCGGATATGAGACGAATCGTTCAGGGGGAGGAGGGTCTCTGGCAGGAAAGCATCGACTTTGGCAACATCCCGGATGCGTGGATTCAGTATGGCGGGGGCGAGGCTTTCATCGAAATTGACCTGGGCACCGAGCACGTACCGGTCTTAAAGAAGAAATTCGACACTTACATAGCCTTTAAGGAATCCGGCCGATACGAGCGCTTGTTCCCAGGCTGCACGTTTAGGGTTCTGGTATTCACGACGACTGAGGAGCGGATCGAAGCGCTGGAACAGGTTACGAGCACCGATGACGTCTGGTTCTGCACCTTGGAGGAGTTTGTAAGAGAAAAACTGACACATGAACATTGGTTCGCCCTTCTCGGCTTCTATGCTCTATCTGCTACTCCAAAAAAAGAAATGTAGGAACTGCGGCAAGCTGTCCCACAAAGACGTTCTTTTCTGCTGGTTGTGCGGCCACTCCTTCAATCTACGTATCTGCGTATCCGGTCACAAAAACCCGCCTTGGGCGCAGCATTGCCGGACCTGTGGCAAAGATCGCTCCTTAATGTCCCAACCTCACACTTACAAAGACTTGTCGTTCGTACGACATCGGACCAAGCAGTTTACCTATCTTCCAGGACGCCAGAAGGCGCAGTATGTGTTCGCCTTGGTGGCAGTTTGCTTGGGCATCGCAATCCTAGCCTATATCGCGTTTTTCATCACAAGCCGAATATGAGAAGCAGTACTCCTTATAGCTGTCGAAATCCGGTCTAGAGCTTCCGAATCTTCTATGGAACCTGACAACCTGCAAGATATAACGGAAGAGCAAAGAGAGATTGTTGAAGGCAATCTCGCAGACCTGCTCCTCTTTCTTTTTTCAGAGTCCGATATACACTTAGATTAGCCCGATAGCGCTCTATGAACACCATCAGAGCTGCCGTTTATTGTCGGGTTTCCACTAAGCCGCAGGCTGGCGAAGACAAGGTTTCGATCCCGGACCAGGTCCGTGAATGCAAAGCCTACATCGACAAACAAGGATGGGTATTTGCGGGGGCCTACGTTGACCCAGGAATTTCCGCCAACACAATAGACAGGCCCGCCCTAAAGCGCCTGCTAAATTGCATGAACGAATGGGACCTCGTGGTCGCCTGGGATTTTGATCGGTTTTACCGCGATAAGAGAAGTGTTGCCGGATACATCCTGGACTTCCTTGACGAAAATCGAAAACAGATAACAAGTACCAAGCAGCCGATCCCCATTTACGACCCTGAGGCGTTCGATCCAAAGCAAAACGACACACCATACATGCTTCGAGAAATGGCAGGCTTCACGTCTGGCATCGACAACCGTCGCAGGTTCAGAACTCTCCAAAAGGGCCTTAAAGAGAAAGTGGCGCAAGGATACATGATCAAGCCTCCTCCGTACGGTTATCGGGTCAAACATGAAATACGCGACGGAAGGGTTATCCGCTCTCTTCGCGAAGTGGTAAAAGATGAAGCCGCAGTCGTGGAAAGAATGTTTGCTGGGTATTGCCGAGGAAAGAGCTACTTTGCGCTGGCCTCGCAGTTGAATCGTGAAGCCGTCCCCACCCAGAAAAGAAAGACTTGGAGTGCAAACGTGGTCAGGAACATCATTATGAACCCGGTCTACTACGGAAAGCTGCGAACAAACACGGTAATCAAGCGAAACGGCAGGAAAATCTGCAAGCCCGAGAGTGAGTGGAAACTTTTCCCAGGCCAGCATCAGCCAATTGTTGACGAAAGAATATGGCAGCAAGCCCAGGCAGTACGGCGGAGAAAACAAAAGAAGTCTCGGGCCACCGGGGCTCCCTGGCTGTTATCCGGACTCCTTAAGTGCGGGCATTGCGGATGGGCTATGGTTAAAGTCGGCGGCTGGGGAGGCGGCTACTATAACTGCGGGAACTACCATCAGACCCATAATTGCCAGGTGAACAGCTATCGCCGAATTCATCTAGAGGCCCACGTGGTGGAATATTTGTGCGCACTGCTTCGCAACGACCGACTATACAACAAGGTTAAGGAGCGCGATAACTCTTCCCTGCTCGACCAGATAAAAGCCGACATCGCTCGGATTAACTTTCAGCTAGAGGAGCTGCCCAAGAGGAGAAACCTTCTGTTTGACTTGTACGAAACATCCCAGATCACAAAATCCGAGTTCGTTGATAGACGTGCGGGTCACGCGAGGAAGGAGGAAGAACTAGCGGCGGTACTGAAGGAACATGAGACCAGGCTCAAGAAACTTGAAACGGATATCATGGACCCCGAAAGATTCAGAGCCAACCTGAAAGACTTAGAAGCAACGTTCGAAGGGTCAGACATGGTACTCAGGAAGGCGAAGCTACAAGCGCTGATCGACACAATAGTGATCAAAGACAAGAGTTTTAAGGTCAACTTTCACTTATCCCCAGCCGCCGACTAGACGAGTGCAACTCCCGTAGTTATGATCCTACTCGGAGGTCCACACCGCAGAGGCATTATTATAATGTAAGTACTCTGTGCTCACTTGGACACCCCGGAAACCCTTCGCTGGACTTAATATCGGGCTGCGGCTGTAAAATCCGCGGTTCAGCGGAGGAGTTTCCGCCCACATGGCGACCACTCGTCTTTTGAATGGGTGCCTGACTGGGCCACGACCGCATGATCACGACCTGCAATTTCTGCTTGGGCGTGGAGAAGCGGGTGGCAAAGAAGGCGCACGGGGACTTTCTGGATTATGAGCGGGAAAAGTGAGCCTTGACGAAGCACTAATTAACCCTAAGATGAAGTCATATGAATGAATACAATAAGGATATGAATCCCTATCCTCTGAGTCCGGAGGAGTGGAAGCAAATCATAACGATCCCCGCCATTCGTGAGGCCTGGGGTTTGGAAGACGATGTCAGTCCTAGCGACTTTGCCGGGTCAGTGTACGGTGTGAAGTTTAATTTTTTTTCGGGATCTCCTGGGTACGTCGGAGATCTATACATCTTGCAGGGGGACGCACTAACGGGCTATTCGCCAATTGTTTTGCTACGGGCAGATGATGGCACTTTGGATGTATTGCGCAACGAAGAAGCACCGCGGTAGAGCTTGATTGGCGGCCCAGGTCTGTGCCCGGATTTAAATTCTGTGGTCGAGGTCGAATGTAATGTCCGGATTTGAACCCGATGTAAAATCAGAGCCTTAGGACCTAACTTTTATGAACCCCTATCAAAAGGGATCGGAATGGAGAAAGTGGGATCTCCACATCCACAGTCCGGCCTCACCCCTAAATAACCAATTCGCTGGAAAAACTGACAAAGAAAAGTGGTCTTCCTATATTGTCGCACTCAAAGCGATTAAGGACGTATCAGTCATAGGCATTACGGATTACTTCTCCGTTGAGGGTTACAAACAAGTTAGAGACACAAAGTTAACCAATTTCGATCTGATTGTGCCCAATGTCGAGTTGCGAATGCTCCCCGTTACAAGTGCAGAAACGCCGATAAATATTCATGTCATTTTCAACCCCGCGATCGTTGACGACCTCGACAGCAAATTCTTTTCTGGGCTCGAATACGAATACAGCGGAGAGACGTTCAAATGCACACGACCTGATCTTGTGAAACTTGGCCGCAAGTATAAAAATACCCCGACCCTAGACGAAGAAGGTGCATATCGGGAAGGAGTAAATCAGTTCAAAATCAGAAGCATTGACGATATCAAAGCACTCTTCAAAAAGGACGAGGTGTTGAGAGATAATTCACTCGTTGCCGTCTCAAACAGCAACGTTGATGGCGCTTCCGGCATTCAGCACTCATCCCTCGCTAGTACCAGGGAGGAAATATACCGATTCGCAGACTTCATATTTTCAAGCAATCCAAAGGATCGAAGCTATTTTCTCGCAGAAGGTACCGACGACTACGCAACTATTTGTCGGAAGTACGGGGGATTAAAGCCTTGCATACACGGATCAGACGCGCATGATTTAAATCGAATTTGCAAGCCTTGCGCCATTCGATCAAAGCACGACTGCGTAAACAATCCTGACGATTGTGAGATGCGCCATTGCTGGGTAAAAGCAGACCCGACTTTCGAAGGCCTGAAGCAGATAACCTTTGAGCCCGACGAGCGTGTTAAAGTGCAGAGCGCAGACCCTACTTCACTCAAGAGCAACTACTGCATCGAAGCCGTCGAGATTTACCATTCGGCGATAGATGACGAACTCTCAATCGCGCATTCGGTTCTGCCGATAAATACAAACCTCGTCGCAATCACTGGAGGCAAAGGAGGCGGCAAGACAGCGTTCGTTGACCTGATCGCGAATTGCTACTCCGATAGAAAGAACACCGACGATACGAACTCTTTCGTGAGGCGAATCACGACCGACGGGCAGCCGGACGTGAAACTAAAAATAACTCTCAAGGACGGCACAGTCTTTGAAAAGAATGTCTCCGATTCGACCTACTACGAAGACAGTCCTATTGTCTACATTGCGCAAGGCGACCTTGAGAGTCACGTCACCAACACCGAAACGCTCGAAAAACACATAGACGAGCTCATATTCGAGAGTCCGAAGGTAAAAGATACGCAGAAGCAATTCGAATACGAAAGCCTTCTGGCAGAAGCCGGTGGGTTTTCACTGAAGCTCCAAAAGAAGAACAATCAAATCTATACCCTCGAACACAAAACCACCGAGGCAGTCGAGACAGCTCTGACAACCGACCTTGCTCAACATAAGGCCAAGTTCAAGGATGTATCAACACGTATCGCAGGCATCGAGAAGAGCCAAAGCAAAGCAAAAACCCAGGAGGCTAAGAAAAAGCAGGCAGAGCTCGAAAAGCTCCGCACCCGTAAGCAGCAATTACTCGAACTCCAGGAAGCTGTACAAGCAGCGATTGCATTCCATGCGGAGAGCCTGCCGCAATTCAATGAAGAGGTAAAGAAAATAAACTCTGGTATTTCTCGGCTGAAGTTAAAGGCCGATTCATACCCGGAAATCACCTACGCGAACATTAGCGAGTTGGCAGCTCTCGAAAAGACGGTGGCAAAGGAGCTGAAAGTCACAGTCGTTGGTATTGAAAAGTTTCAAAGAGAGATTCAGAAAACAGCAGAAGAGTTCAAGCTGCATACAAAATTGCTCGACGACAAAAAGAGCCTGGAGAAAGTAGTTATTGATACACAGAAGAAGATCGCAATGCTCGCTGCCGAAAGAGATTTGCTGATCGAAGAACGAAAGAAGCGGAAAGAGATCCTCAAAGAGCTCTTGCAAAACAAAATTGCACTGAAGAAATCTTACGATGTTGTCATTGAGGCATTTTCGGAGAATGCCGATGAAGTATTGAATGATTTAACTTTTTCTGCCGACCTGCACTTCGACGAGGATGCCTTTCACGAAGGCTGTTCTAGGCTGTTTGACGAAAGAAGCGTAACGGTAAAAGCGACAGCCGAAAAGGCTTCAGATTTTGCGGAGCTCATGGATGCAGCAAGAACGCTGATGGAGAAGAGCGATCCAGCGAACATTGCGAAGTATGTGGATGAAATTGATCACGTGCTTGCGAACCTGCAATCGAAGGTCAGAAAGGCGGTGACCTCAAAAATGATTTGTGATCACCTCTACAATGATTTTTGGTCCGTAGCGCCCTCAGTAAAGTACAAAAAGGTTCGCCTCAACAAGCTCTCACTCGGCCAGAAGGCCACGGTGCTTATAAAAATCTACCTTGCGCAGGGCGACAAGCCAATCATCATCGATTCGCACGATGACCATCTTGATAACGAGTTCATCATGGACGAACTCGTTGTCGCAGTTAGAAAGGCGAAGAAATATCGCCAAGTCATCATCGTTTCCAACAACGGCAATATGGTGATTAATAGCGATGCGGAACAGCTCATCATAGCTTCGAGAGATGGGGCAGGTAAGATCTCCTATATTTCGGGTTCCCTTGAAAATGTCATTCTAAGAGAGAAGGCGTTGACAGTTCTGGAAGGAGGCAAGAATGCATTTGTAAAGCGACAGCAGAAATATAGGCTTCACTAGTAGGATGGGCGGCTTTTGTGGGATTGCGGTATTCGGGATAGGATGAAGGGGCTGCTTCTTCCCGTAAAAAGAACACGGTGTTCCAGATTCCTAGAGCTTGGAATCCGGTGCGTCGACAACATATGAAAGAGGGTATTACTCGGGTATCTCCGAAAAACAAAATGTTTGAACAGGCTTTTAAGAATATAGACGACGTTCTTTGGAAAGAAGCTGGTTGCACCACCGAACTCGATTACACCGAGCAGACGTCCTGGCTGCTGTTTCTGAAATACCTCGACGATCTTGAGCAGGACAAGAGCACCGAGGCTGAGCTGGACGGCAGGAAATACACCTACATCCTCGATAAGCCCTACCGATGGGAAAGCTGGGCCGCACCCAAGGACAAGGACGGCAAACTCGACCACAACAAGGCATTGACCGGCGATGACCTCCGCGACTTCGTGAACGGGAAGCTCTTTCCCTACCTGCACGGCTTCAAGCAAAAGGCGAGCGGCCCGAACACCATCGAGTACAAGATCGGGGAGATCTTCGGCGAGATCAAGAACAAGATCCAAAGCGGCTACAACCTGCGCGAGATCATCGACCACATCGACGAGCTGCGCTTCCGCTCGCAGACCGAAAAGCACGAGCTCTCGCACCTCTATGAGGCCAAGATCAAAAACATGGGCAACGCGGGGCGCAACGGCGGCGAGTACTACACCCCGCGCCCGCTCATCCGTGCCATCGTCCAGGTCGTGAGGCCCAAGATTGGCGAAAAGATCTACGACGGCGCGGTCGGCTCGGCGGGCTTCCTGTGCGAGTCTTTTGAGTACCTCACTGCGAAGCCGGGCCTGACGACGAAGGATGCGAAGACGCTCCAGGAGCGAACCTTCTACGGCAAGGAGAAGAAATCCCTCGCCTACGTCATCGCGATCATGAACATGATCCTGCACGGCATCGAGGCACCCAACATCATCCACACGAACACCCTCACCGAGAACCTCGCCGACATTCAGGAAAAAGACCGAGTCGACGTGGTGATGGCGAATCCACCGTTCGGCGGCAAGGAGCGCAAGGAAGTGCAGCAGAACTTCCCCATCCGCACCGGCGAGACCGCCTTCCTCTTCCTGCAGCACTTCATCAAGATGCTCAAGGCCGGGGGCCGCGGCGGCGTCGTCATCAAGAACACCTTCCTGTCGAACACCGACAACGCCTCCGTGAGCCTGCGCAAGCTGCTGCTCGAAAGTTGCAACCTGCACACCGTGCTTGACTGCCCGGGCGGCACGTTCCAAGGCGCGGGTGTGAAGACCGTGGTGCTGTTCTTCCAGAAAGGCGCGCCCACGCGCAAGATCTGGTACTACCAGCTCGACCCCGGCCGCAACCTCGGAAAGACCAACCCCCTCAACGACGACGACCTCGCCGATTTCGTTAAGCTGCAAAGGACGTTCGCCGACTCGCCCAAGTCGTGGAGTATAGACGCGAAGTCTATCGACAAAAAGAGCTTCGATCTGTCCGTGAAGAACCCGAACGGCGGCGAGGAATTGAAGCACCGAAGCCCGGCGGAAATCATGGACGAGATCGCCGCGCTGGACGCTGAGAGTGCGGAGGTGCTGGGAAACATTAAGGCGTTGCTATGAAGAATGGGTGGCAGACAAAAAAGATTGGCGATGTGTGCCGCTTGATGACAGGTGGAACACCGAGCAGAACAAAGCCGGAGTATTTCGGTGGTGAGATCAAGTGGTTGGTTTCAGGCGACATCCACCAAGGAGAGATTTTGGAGTGCGAAGGCCGTATTACCGAAGCGGGCATGAGAAGTTCGAATGCGAAACTACTCCCGGTCAATTCAGTGATGATTGCGCTGAATGGCCAAGGCAAGACGCGTGGCACAGTTGCACTATTGCGAACGCGAGCTACATGCAATCAATCGCTAGTTAGTATCTACCCAAACGAGCCGGAGAAACTACTGCCAGAGTTTCTCTACGCCAATCTTCACGGTCGATATCAAGAAATTCGGCAGATGACTGGTGATAGCGGAAATGATCGGCGCGGGCTAAACATGAACCTAATAAAGAGGATGGAAATCCCAATTGCCCCCATTCCCGACCAGCTGAGGATCGTCCACATCCTGGACGAAGCGTTTGAGGGCATGGCCACTGCCAAAGCCAACTCCGAAAGGAACCTCCAAAACGCCCGCGCCCTCTTTGAAAGCCACCTCCAATCCGTCTTTACTCAGCGTGGCCCGGGGTGGAAGCAAAAGACTTTGGCGGAAATAGCAACAACTTTTGGTCGAGGCAAGTCAAAGCACCGCCCTCGAAATGAGCCCCATCTTTACGGTGGGAAATATCCATTTATCCAAACCGGCGATATTCGCAATGCAAACCACACGATCACCGAATATTCGCAAACTTACAGCGAAGCTGGACTTGCCCAAAGCAAACTGTGGCCGAAGGGAACAATTTGCATCACCATCGCGGCAAACATCGCGGAGACAGGAATCTTGGATTTCGATGCATGCTTTCCCGACAGCGTCATTGGCGTTGTAACAAATCCCAAAGAGGCCGAAGGCGATTTTGTAGAGTACTTATTGCAATCATTTAAGGCGCACCTTCAAGCAAAGGGAAAAGGTAGCGCCCAAGACAACATCAACATGGCCACTTTCGAGCACGAACGGTTTCCATTTCCAACTGTTACCGAGCAAAAGCAAATTGTCGTCAAGCTCGACGACCTCCGTGAAGAAACCCAACACCTCGAATCCATCTACGAGCGAAAGCTCGCCGCGCTGGAGGCGTTGAAGAAGTCGCTGCTGAACGAAGCTTTTACTGGGAAACTTTAAAACCACCTATGTGCGAACACTGCCATTCAGAAGACGACACCCGAGCTCAGCACATCGATCCTGTGCTTTTGAAGGCGGGATGGGGAGTAGTGGAAGGAAGTCGCATTTCGCGCAATCATCCAATCACGATGGGCCGCCTTGAGGGCTTTGGCCGACGAGCCCAACCGCTGAAAGCAGATTACGTCCTCATCTATCGCAATACCAAGATCGGCATCATCGAGGCAAAAGAATGGCACCTGGGACTGTCGGAGGGAGTAGGACAGGCGAAGAACTACGCCGAGAAGATGAAGATTCGGTACACCTATTCCAGCAATGGCCAGGGCGTCTACGGCATCGACATGGAGACCGGCAAGGAAGGCGAGAAGCCTGGATTTCCCACGCCGGACGAACTGTGGAACCTGACGTTCGCCAAAGCGAACGCGTGGCGGGACCGCTTCGCCAAGATTGTGACTCCGGACAAGAGCGGCAGCTGGACCATCCGCTTCTACCAAGACATCTCCGTTGCTCGCGTGCTGGAGGCCATAGCTGCTGGCAGGGATCGCGTACTCCTAACCTTGGCGACCGGCACCGGAAAGACGTCCATCGCTTTTCAGATCGCGTGGAAGCTCTTCAACGCTCGTTGGAACCTGAAAGAGTGGAAAAGCGGAGCGGAGCCCACCCGCCGACCACGCATACTCTTTCTCGCCGACCGGAACAACCTGGCCGACCAAGCTTTCAACGATTTCACATCTTTCGCGGCTTTCTCCGACGACGCCCTCGTGCGCATCAAGCCCGAGGACATCCGCAAGAAGGGCAAAGTTCCGAAGAATGCCAGCCTGTTCTTCACCATCTTCCAGACATTCATGAGTGGCCCGCCGAAGGACGGCAAACCTTCGCCATATTTCGGCGAGTATCCGCCCGATTTCTTCGATTTCATCGTCATTGATGAGTGCCATCGCGGTGGAGCGAACGACGAAAGCACTTGGCGCGACATTCTCGAATACTTCGCTCCAGCCGTTCAGCTCGGCCTGACGGCAACACCAAAGCGCAAGGACAACGTCGACACGTATGCCTACTTCGGCGAGCCGGTCTATATCTACTCGCTCAAGGAGGGCATCAATGACGGGTTCCTCACGCCGTTCCGCGTCAGGCAGGTTGCGACGACGCTTGACGAGTACGTCTACACGCCGGACGACCAAGTTGTGGAGGGCGACATTGAAGTCGGGAAACGATACACGGAAGCTGACTTCAACAAGATCATCGAGATCAAGGAGCGCGAAGCGCATCGCGTGAACTTGTTTATGGACCAGATCAACCAGCAAGAAAAGACGCTGGTGTTTTGCGACACGCAGGATCATGCGCTCGCCGTGCGAGACCTTATCAATCAGATGAAGACGAGCACGGACCCGAATTATTGCCATCGCGTCACGGCGAACGACGGCGAACTCGGGAACCAACACCTGCGCGACTTCCAGGACAACGAAAGAACCATTCCGACGATCCTGACCACGTCGCAAAAGCTCTCGACCGGCGTGGATGCCCGCAATATCCGGAACATAGTCCTCATGCGGCCGATCAACTCGATGATTGAGTTCAAGCAAATCATCGGCCGCGGCACCCGGCTTTACGACGGCAAGGACTACTTCACCATCTATGACTTCGTGAAGGCGTACCTTCACTTCAACGATCCGGAGTGGGACGGCGAGCCGCTGGACCCGGAGCCGTGCAAGAAGTGCGGCCATCACCCCTGCCAATGCCCGCAGGGGACTCCGACAACAAAACCATGTCCCATTTGCGGGAAGGTGCCATGCGAATGTCCGGAGGAGGCCTGCCCGATCTGCGGCCAGAGCCCCTGCGTATGCAAGAAAAAGGCAAAAGTGAAGCTGGCCGACGGCAAAGAGCGTGCCATCCAGCACATGATGTCCACGACCTTCTGGCACACAGACGGCACACCCATATCCGCACGGCAGTTCATGGAGCTATTGTTCGGCAAGTTGCCGGAGTTCTTCAAGAATGAGGAGCAGCTGCGCGAACTTTGGAGCGCGCCTGACACGAGAAAGAGGCTCCTGCAGGGACTCGCCGAAAAAGGATTCGGGCACGAGCAGCTGGCGGAAATGCAAAAGATCATCGACGCCGAGAAGAGCGACCTCTTCGATGTGCTTGCTTACGTAGCTTACGCTTTGCCACCACTCTCACGGGAAGAACGGGCCGCTCGGGCGAGAGTGGCTATCGGTAAGAACTTTGACGGCAAACAACAGGCATTTCTCGATTTTGTGTTGGCGCACTATGTCGGGGTCGGCGTGGACGAACTCGACCAGGAAAAGCTCACGCCGTTACTCCGACTGCGTTATCGCAATTCCATCACGGACGCGATAGCGGACCTGGGAAGGCCTGAAGAGATAAGCAGAGTATTCGTGGGATTTCAAAAGTACCTGTACGAACCGACGGTGTGAGGCGGTGTTCTAGCTAAAGCGCAGACTAGTGAGACAAGCCTTCTCATATTTCAGCGCCGTCGTACACTGAAGGAATGCCAGTTACGGGCCAATGTTTGTTGGAAGGGGCTGCGTATGCGCAAGAGCAGTGCGGGCTATTACTCAACGACGCCGCGACGCTATTCAACTCAGGTTCGTACGCGAGTGTGTTACTTTTGGCGGCTTTCGCCCGAGAAGAACTAGGCAGATCAAGGATCCTGTTTGACCTGCATCTTGCAGTGGTGGAAAAAGGCGAAACCGTGACCGAGAAGGATGTCCAGCGGAAATGCGCCGACCACGTAACTCGGCAGGGGAAGGCTTTGCTGAGCATCGTGCAGAGAGCTGACGCTGACACCGCAGCGGGCAAGTTGCTGAAGACAGTCCTCTCCGAAAAACCGATGACGCAGGCATACAAGGAAGCCGACGCCAAGCTAGAGGAGGTCGGACGAAGGATCGCGAAACGCGCCCCACAAGAGCGGCACGATGCTCGCAAGAAATCGCTGTACGTAGACCTTCGTGATGGGCTCTGGAATAGACCGACGAAGGCGATTTCGAAGGATCTCGCGCAAACATTTCTTACCGACGCGGTGAACGACTATTCGCTTTCTCTGTATGGGAATCCGGAATCGAAGCGGAATCTAGCTTTTAGGAAGTGGGCTGATTGCCCTGAATTTCCAAACCCGCCCTTGCTGCAAAGCAACTAATCGGCAACTCTCCTGTTCATGGATCATGGTGATCCGTAGTTCAGACATTAGAACGCTAGATCGCGCCAATATCTGTGGAGAGCATTTACGTTTATCCTCTGCGAACAGAAAGAGGCGTATTTTACGGTAGCTTTCGCAAGGATATGTCAACCCTCAGTTCTCCGGATCCCGAGAGCTTTAGGGTGTCAATGCCGTATTTGTTGTTGACGTACGGTAAGGCGGCAACAATTTTGTCAGCATCAAGCACTTCGAACTTCTTCCCGGCGAGTGCGTTATTCGCAAAACCTTCCAAAGGGATTTCCTTTAGGATTTCGTAATCGAGGCGCAAGGAATCGACCGACGCCTGAAGGAAAACTTTTCTCGGCGGATCAATACCCGGCATGACCTTGCCATTTGCTTTGAGATGGACGTCGGTGACGGTAAGTGACCCAATGTAATGCCAATGATTCTCGAGGTGTCCCCAGCAGCAGATATTGTCAATGCAGTGATTGTCACAGATGAAGTCGGCCCAGTATCCATATACCTCTCCAGTTGCGCCGACCGACAAGTCAATATTTGTGACAGGAATTACTGACGCCGACAGCACGATTTTAGGGGAAGATCGCAAATCGACTCGCAACCAGGGAAGACAGAAGGCGAAATCAATAATACCTCGTTGGCGTATCTGATCGACGTCATTCTTCGACGGTCCCCGCCACTGATTTCCCTGCTTCTCTACTTGGTCCCGCTGAGCATCAACTTCGGCCAACGTTCCATAAAATCCGGCCACTGCGTTGTCGATACGTGTGGCAATGTTGTCGTCAGGAGTCTCGAACTTTGGAATTGGCTGCCGCTTCTTGGCAAACGCTATTAGTTCTGCTCGAGCTTCTGGCCTTAAATGCGTGGCTTGCGTTATCGGAGCATTAAGCCCGGACACGCAGGGTGGATAATGCTCGTCGATAATAGTCAGCGGGTAGTGAATGTCTGACAACACTCTATCGATCGCATGCTGAGTGACACTCGCGTAGATATCTTGGGTTTGCGCGCTCGCCTGAACTGAACAAAGCGAAACGAGCAACGCTAGGTTGAGACCGAGTGTTGAGCGCTTACGGAAGACTGTACTAAGCTTGTAGGATTGCATTCGCCCCCACAGTTGTTGAAATGTTAGAAACGCTAGAACTTCGAAGATCTGCCACAACTATCAGATGAAACATGAGTTTCATCTGGTCCGCAGAATATCTGTCGGAACTGTTAAGTTAAAGCAACATATTCAAATATCGCCTTCACGTTACACGCAACGAGCATTTTGTCAAGTAAAATATAAGTTGTTTGGGAATTTAGAACAAGGACACGTTTGGGACTGACACTAAGGACGCTATATCAAATTGGGTGTTACTCGGCAGGGGGAGTTGTAATCGTATGGTCAAACGTTTGCGACTTCACGCTCTCGGCATCTGGAAACGGCATCTGACATGCACGAGATCCATATCTATGGCAGCTATATTGCTCGTAGGCTGTGGCAAAAGCTGTGATCCGTTCGCGGTGCGAGTACTAAGGACTGCGAAGCTTCCTTTTGACGTTCTCTCGGGTGATCAGGTTTACATTCTTTCCACCTACTTACCTGATCGTACAACGCATTCCAATCCCGAAGAACTTTGGAATAAGCTGAATCTATCGCAGCAAGTGGAGTTTGGCGCCGGTACGCGGGCGCTAGACTTGGCCTGCAACCTTCGGCACTGCATCGAACAGGTGCTGGCAATAAATGGCGACAAAGGTCAGGGAATGCCATCGGAAAATCAGTTTAATGTATGGGTCGCATGGAGGCGGGATGCACTGGACATTTTGAAACGATGGGGCAAGCACATCAGTGTCTTACACCCCGGTCAATTTGGGTATCAAGAAAATCGAGATGGAAACCCATTTTTGGGAATCGTAGCTCTGTTCGATGAAGAACACCCTCCGGAGTATATCCGGGGACAATTCCATATCGGCTTCCGATCATGGTTCGGACATTATCATGCAGCTAACGGGAATGTCGGAGACCGGTTTAATTATGCCTGTTACCGACAATGGTACGGAACGTTTGACAACTTTAAACCGACGTCTCAATTCAAAATTGCAACATTAGCTCCAGCGATCAAGCCCTCGGCTAAAGAACCTTTGATGAATGGGTTGGGATCGGCCGCTCGAGACTTCATTGAGAAATGGTATGTAAATCGGGATTTCGATGGATTCAGGGGTTACGTCGCTTTGGACAACGGTTTCCGGGCTCAGGTTTCTGCCGAAAGACTTCGTGTGTCTTCTGAGAGCATTATTGCTGGCATTTTCGCGGACGCATTCTCCCTCACCTCATTGCAGGAGGCACCGACGCGTAATATCGAGAATTTCGTCTATTATCCGGGTGCCTGGATGGGCAATTTACCCCTCCGACCTCTCGAAATCGAAAGGTCCTCGGATGGTCAACCGCTCTTCGCGGTATTCGATCCAGTCGCTTTGCCACCGGGCTCTGTGCTCCCACCTGATATGCCTAGGGACGATGCCGCAAAATTTCTTTATCGCACGGCAAAGCGCCATCCAGTGCGTATCATTGTGTACGTCACAAAGGCCAACGCCGGGTTAAATCCTGAGGTGGTCATTTCATATTGGATTGAAGAAACTAAGGGACAATGGCGCCTCGCCGCATTTCGCGGAACCGACTGGTAGGGGTTGTTGCTCCCGTCTCGTCCAGCGTGTCAAATAGGAGCTAAAGTTGCCTGCTCATAAGAATCCACGTCAAACGGAACTTGCATGCGCGACTGGAATGAAGTGGATCGCTTGGCAACGATGCCTTTGCAATCTCCAAATTTCTAGCGATGAGATACGCAAATATGTCGATGGATCATGGCGTTCTATCGTTCTATCGCGCCCTGCGTGAGTGAACGCTCAGTCGGATTTCGAAATCAGGCAGGTAGCAATCATCAGACGGAGTCACGCGCCCAGCCACGCAGGAACCCACCCATACTGCGTGTTGCTGGGAGTAAGAGCGCCGGATTGTTTGTACATCCGACGTAGCTTTTCGATGTAATCGCCCGGCATTGGATTGCGTTTGGCTTCCGGATCAACGCCGTAAACCCGCGCAGCGTTGAGGCCGAAGATGCTCCGCTTTACGTCATCGGTTAGCGGTTTCCAACCGAACCGCTTCATCAGCTGGTCGGGCATTTCCAGCCGGCGAAAAGCTTCGATCTGCCACTGAGGCGAGCCCCACCAGATCGAATCGGTTCCCCATAAGACGTGGTCGGGACCAAAGGCGTCGATGATCATGCCCACGACATGTGTCGCAAGCAGCGGACTGCTTGAAACCATCATCGCAAAGGTGCTTCCCATCTCCATGTAAATGTTGCTCACCCGGGGGTTCTTCTTTTTCCAGCTGCAGATATCTGAGACCCACGGGACATAGCTGGTCTTTCCGAATCCGTCCTCTGCGGCCGGGAGAGCATCCTCCAGTCCCTTGAAACCAGAGTGATAGACCAGGAAATTGAGATCGGGAAAATGTGTGGCTGCTCCGGTAACGTCCATCGGGCTCCACCATTTAAGGTCACCGGGGAACGGCAGCCCCTTGTGCACACAGATGTTTTTGATCCCTTTCTTGCGGGAATATTCGAGCGCCGGGTAGGCCAGCTTTTCGTCGTCTAATCGCCAGCCCTGTTTGCCCTTGGCCCGGGCCACGCCGCTGTATCCCTTCCAGGCATCGATCTTGAGCTTCTCCGTTTGGGCATGCATGTATTCGAGGTTTTGCTGCCCGAGGTCTGGGGAAAAGTACCCATGGCTGATCACTCGAGGTGAGCTGGTGAGTTCATTGATCCAGCTGCGGCTCTTGTAGATCACTTCTGGGGTAAGGACATCCGTCTCTTCCGACGTACCTGGCAATGCGCTGAGCGCGACCACATCTGTGTCACTATCGAGAAAAACCTCCTTGATGTAGTTCTCAAGGTAGGCATCCTCGATTCTGGCTTCATGGTCCTTAAGCGCGGGATTCATTTTCCTAGCCATGTCGCGCATCCCGACCACCGCGTGGAGGAAATCCTGATCGGCATGCGGTGCTTGATTGGGCATGGCAACGTGGTGTGTCTGCACGTCGAAGATGAAAAACCGAGCCTTGTTCTCGGCCACCGCTGCAGGTTCGAACAGTTCGGCAGCCTCTACCCGGAAGAAACGGCCGAATACACTATTCATGGCAGCGAAGGCGAAAGCCATGCCACAGGAAGTTCGCAGGAATTGACGGCGGTCCATGCCCAAGGAACGAGCCTGCCACTCCGCGCCCGCAACGATTTCCTGCTCCAGCTGGCGTTGCTGCGGAGTCTGGGGGATGGGCCGGTACTCCTCGTTCGAGATAACTTGAGTGGGCACCGGCAAATGGCGATCGAGCCACGCATCGAGATCCGATTTACGGATCCATCCATTGTGGACTTGGGGTTTCGAGCAGGGGGAAACGGTCTTTGGGTTTGACATATTCACCACCAGCACACCGCGAATGCATAGGACAAAGATTACTGCTGCGCGACTCGGTTTTACAACTCTTTATGCCTCCACTTGCGGGGATGGCTTCTTGGCCACCGGTATGCGTTGACAGCTTTTCGCATGTACGTACACTTAAGCTGTAAGCCACGGTGTATGGAAAATGGACCACACAACGCAAACGCTCCTGCTACTAAGGCGGACTTAAACGCCGAATTCGGCGTGTTCGAAGACAAGCTTGACAAGAAGCTGGATGAACGCCTCTCCGAGCAAGCAAACGTCATTCTGGAAGCCGTTGGCGAGCTTATGGAGAAGAAGCTGGATGAGAAATTCGATCCCGTCATATCTAAACTGGATGGCATCATGAAAGGGGTCGAGGCGCTCCAACAGGAGAATACCGTTGGCGCCGAGCAACTCCGCCGGCACACCGACCAACTGAAGGAGCACGAGACCCGCATCTCAAAGCTCGAGACTGCGTCAGCATAATTCTTCTTCAGCCGTCGACTCGGTAGCAGCGCGATGGAGGCTTCGCAGTATCAGACCGCATTTGATGCGATCTGTTTTCCTTTTACGGCATCCTTTTGAATTAGCTGCGGCAGCAGGAGAAGCCTCACTTGATCATGGTGTTCTGGTGACACTTATGTACGGCTTTTTGCAAGTAAACATCTTGAGGAAGGTTCAACTTCCTGAAGTTGGTGTACTATCTGCTCGCTGGAATGCTCAAAACCGAGACCGTGAGCGGGAGCTTTCGTCATGTCGGGTCCTGCTACAGAGCGTGGGGACAAAGGCTGGCGCCTGGCCTTTGTACTAGGCCTGGTATGTCTTATCACTTCTGCAGCTTTTGTTTGGGGCTCATCGTCCATAACGGGGGTCATCGCACTTCTCAGTGCTGTGGTCACGATCGCGAATGGACTCCTCCGTAATCGTGTCAAGCTTTCTACTTCTAGCACAACCTCTTTTTCCACGGCGGTCGCAACGCTGCTACAGGTTTCAGTTGTTATGAGGGTGGCGGCAGTGATTGCTTGGGTGTTAACCGTGGTCTTTTGTGGATACGCCTTGCGGCAAGCAGTCCGTAATAGTCATGTTGCCACGGTCAAGGGTCTAGTCGTTACCGCAGATGGAACACCGGCAGAGCACGCTCTAGTGACCATGATTTTGGGACAAACGAAGCGAACCACTGTCGCTACCGATGGCAGCTTCGCCTTCGAAAACGTTTATGTTGGCGGCGAACCTGGAAGGAAGCTCTTCGTTGAAGCTACTCGGGAGAATACCGTCGGCAAGGCGGTTGTAGATCTCGCGCACGGGAAGGAAGTGTCCGTGGTCATTAAGCTATCCCCTTACGACAAGCGGGTGCGAATCACGTATTACAGTATCGGTGGACATGGGCTGGATTTTATTGCGAGAGGAGAACTGGACGCGCGATGGGAGAAAAGGCTGTCAGGAAGCCATACATCGTTGAAAACGATACTTTTAAATATCTAAAGTACCTGATAGATAACTTTTCTGAACCCTTCCGGGATACATATTTCTATGTCGGCTTGAAAAACACGCCTTATGAAGACGTGGCTCAACGTAACCAGGGTCGCCTATTTTTTTCAGGCGCGTGGAATCGCATTTTGCCCGGGCAGTTCTCTATCCGCGACGCACAGTCTTTGCACGACCCTAGTTCGAGATGGAACCTGGAATTCGCTGACGTCAAACTGGATGGGACGACACCATCCAAACTGGTGCCTGAACAGCCACTCATGGTTGGCAATCAGACGGTACGAGTTGACCCGGAGGCGTTTTTCTATTGGAGATTTACGGAAGCCGCGGACTTCGAGACTCTAGGAACGACACCCCAGGAACGGTTTTATACATTTATTACACGAGACTACCTCCCCGACGATTTTTTTATTGTTACTCTTAAGTGCGCTGTCCAGTGCGGGGATGCTGTCTCCTTTCCTTCAATACACAAGACCATTATTCCTCGCGAGGTTGAGCTCTTAGTAGCTGTCCTCGAAAATATCAGCAGCCAGCCTATACGCATCGGCAGCGCTCGCGTTAGAGATCAGTCATCAGTCCAGCGTGTGCGCGACGGAACAACTGAGAGTGCTATTCTCCAAACTGCACCCGTAAAGGAGGCTTCGCTTTTCCCTCCAGAGATCCTTGCTCCTGGCGAGAAGCTCCTTGTCCCGCTGCGCTTCCGTTCCGTATACCACGAGACTGAGTTGTGGGAGTTCGGTAATTCGCGTACAAGACATCGTGAGGATGTCGAAGCGGATCTGACAGGAGTCGATGCTGTTTATCTCCCTGAATACTCCGTTAGAGGACCGCAATTGTTCTCCATCGACCGAAGCACGTTTCTAGCGTTTGTCGACAAGCCGAGCGTTCGCGACGCTTTCACCAAAGAATATATCTTCGGCCCGTCGTACCAACTCGACTCCATTGAGGTTGACGGTGCCAACATGTCGTTACGTCAATACAATCCAAAAAATGTGGTTATAAGGAGCGGGTCGGAGAGCGGCAGCTGCCCTTACATTTTCACGTACTCGGGAACCGATCACAAGTGGACCAGCGAGGGAACCATTTTGTTCGGATTCAATCGACGCGCGCGCGAGGCAACAGACAGCTTGTCGCTACGCCGATTCGACGGCCGGATCGTAATTCGAGAAATGGAAGCAGAGACGTCGTTTATTGAATCTCTTCACGTAATCGAAGAATGTGCGGATGGCAGCAAGCATGTTCTTTACCCCGAAAACAGATCTCTTCGGAATGATGACAAAGATTATGTCATTCTCAAGAAGGGAGAAGAGCTTAGTGTCACTTTTACCTCGCCTCAGGCGAGCCTATGCCAAGGCCGGCATACCCTCATCGCGAGAGGCTTCTACTTGCCTGAATAACTCATCAAAGCCCCAGAAAAAGAGTTGTCCGATTCCTCAATGCAACAAGTACATCGGCACATAATCATTCTGTGGGGATCGGGGCACTATCGTGTCCATGGATCATGGCGTTTCATAAATAATCGCGGCGAGGATTTTTGTTATGTATGCTTGTACTCCCTCGTTGAAAGATTCTGTCGCGGAGGTTCGCTACCGTGGATCCAGAACCGTTCTTTACTGGGATCGAAAGCGCTGTCCGCGCCATAGAGAAAATGTCGTCGTCTATACGCGACGTCGAAAGAACTACGGCTATGGCGCGAGCGAAAACTACGCAATTAGCTAGGGCAACTAGGCTTAGATATCCAGAAGCATCGATGACAGCCCTTTATATGCAGAGCCTTCTGGACCAAGCAGGCTTGAATATGCCCGTATTGCGCCTGTCCCACGATCTCGATTCGGATTCACCCTCTACGCCCTCTTTTGAGGATCGGATCTGGCTGCTACACGCGCAGGCGCACGCAATCCTCGCTGCTACCTCGACATTCTGCCAGAACGCCAAGGGGCTGGATCGAGACGCGCGATTATGGGGTGCCTGTAATGCAGTGGCGGCAGCCGACTACCACGGCCCTATCCCTCCAGAGGTACAATCAAATCCCAAATCCGCTCTCATCATCGATGAGCTAAATCTATCCATCCGGACAGTGCGCGGACTCAAACAGGGCGGGTTGCAAACCGCTGGGGAAATTGCTGCGTATACGGCAGACGAGCTGAAGGTGCTTTGTAACTTGGGGAATAAGTCTGTTCGCGAATTAGCGGAAGAACTGCCGGCACTTGGTATCTCGTTCAGCGCCAGTGAGTGATGAAGTTGGGTCCAACGTATGTTTTGAACATTGTCCTGAGATGGCCAGGGTTGTCAAAAACCTGCTCCTCCCGCTGTCTTATTCTGTGTGGCGCTGGAGATTACGCGATGTAACACTTCCGACGGATCCAGATACCCGAGCGACCCGGCACCGGCGCTAACGGCGCGCCAGACCGCCGCTCTCCTCGGGGTGTCAGAGAGCTGGGTCCGACGTCATCGCAACGAGCTTCCGCTCCTACGAGTCGGCCGGCTGCTCCGCTTCGACCCTTTCTTGCTTTCCCAGCTGATGCAGGTGAGAATGCAATCTGGGAAATCGTTGAAACCGGAAAGGAACTCTATGCTTTTTCGGTATCAGCGAGGCTACGTATATCTAACAGGCAAGAAAGTGAAAGTCTGGTACGGCATGTTCCGCGAGGACGTCCGAACTCCCGAGGGCCAAGTCAGGCGGCGGCAACGCCACGTCCGGCTCGGCACGCGGGGCGAGCTTCCGACGCGCACTGCGGCCCGAAGCAGGCTCGCACAACTCTTTCGATCTTCAACTCCTACCATGGAGATGAATTTCCGAGAGCTCGTGGAACGCTGGCAAAAGGCGGTGGGTCCGACCATGAAATCCACAACCTTGCGCCATTATCGGAACGCATTACGCGCCTATGTGCTCCCGACGTTTGCAGATCGGATGATTTCGAACATAAATCGAGAGGACGTCCAGGCGCTGCTCGCGGAAAAAGCCATGAAATACAGTTGCAGTGCCCTTCGCAGCATGAGGATCGTGTTTAGTCTCACGCTGGGATGGGCGAGCGACTGCGGCTGGCTCGAAAGAAATCCGTGCACGCGGATCAAGTTGCCGCAGCAGACAGGCGGCAGAATGGTGACCCGCACCGTTCTGACCACCAAACAAGTCCTAGCGATAACAGCAGAGCTCGAAGAACCCTATGCGACCCTGGTGCTGTTCCTGGCTACATCGGGACTTCGCATCGGGGAAGCGATTGCGATCAAGTGGTCGGATTTCGATGGAAACGAGATCCTTATTTCTCGCCGGATTTGCGGCGGGGATTTGGATTGCGTCAAAACCGAACGCTCCGTCCGGAGGCTGCCGGTTGATCCGGCACTGGTATCGCGGATGCGCAAGCTGGGGACAACCGACTGGGTCTTCTGTTCGAGAGAAGGCACACCGGTGAATCCCGGCAACGCGCTGAAGCGCCACGTCAGGCCAACCGCGAAGAAGCTGGGCATAACTCTTGGCGGCTGGCATGACTTCCGCCACACGCTGACCACGACGATGCGTCGCAACGGAGTCCATCCAAAAGTGATTTCAGGCATTCTCGGCCACGCAAGGGTCGCGTTGGCCATGGACGTCTACGATCACGCGGACGTGCAAGACTTCAGGCAGCCGCTTGCGGTCGTCGCGGGGGAGTTGTTACGAAATGTTACGAAAACGGAAGCAGCAGGTTGAACCCGCGTTGAAAACAAAAGGTTTGGTGAGCGCGGAAGGAATCGAACCTTCAACCTACTGATTAAGAGTCAGTTGCTCTGCCAATTGAGCTACGCGCCCGAAACCTTTCTTTTCAGTTAATTAC
>Ga0070698_100002156_pt1 | contig 21848 bp, 17 predicted proteins | sample KBSK1502metaG_FD_65477 | JGI IMG/M metagenome (GOLD analysis project Ga0070698, IMG submission 65477) | Corn, switchgrass and miscanthus rhizosphere microbial communities from Kellogg Biological Station, Michigan, USA - KBS K1-50-2 metaG | ecosystem: Host-associated > Plants > Roots >...
AACTCGCTTCCGTCAGTCTCTACCGTTGTCATCTTGACCTCTCCCCGTCCCGGTCACCCCCGTGACCTGGGACATTGTCTCTTGCTGATCACCTCCTCACACCGAATTTCTGACACTCCCTCGTCGTAGTTGCCGACCTTTGTCTGGCCGCCACAGCCGCGGGCCGGCGCGTCCTCGGCCCGATCCCCGCCCCCGTCCGCGACGGGCGCGCACTCGCCGGGCTGCGCTCCCGCCTGGACCCGGCGGCCCGGCCGCTAGCCCGGCTGCGGCCCGGCGGCCCGGACCTGCTGCTCGCGCCCGGGGACCCAGACGCCGGCCAGGCCGCTCTTGCTATCACCGGCTGCCACGGCCCCGGCTGCTGCCCCGGGCCGGAGTCCGGCAGTGAGGCCGGCGCGGGGCTGCTGTACGCCGCCTGCCAGCGGGTGCTCCGCCCCGGCGGGGTCCTCGCGGTCATCACCGCACACCCCGCCCCCGGCGGCCAGCTCACCGACCTGGCCGGCCACGCGGTCGCCACCGCCCGCGCCGCCGGCCTGATCTACGCCCAGCACATCGTCCTGGTTCACGCCGCCATCCGCGACGGCCAGCTCGCCCCCGAGCCCGGCCCCGCCTGCCCCGCGGACCTGCCCGGCGGCTGCCGCATCCATTCCGACCTGCTGGTCTTCACCAAGCCCGGAGGAACCACCCGCCATGAGTAGCCCGCACCCGGTCCCCGCCTCTCATCCCGCCCGTCCCCGGCCGCGGCCCGTGCCTGACCCCGGCCTGGAGCTGTCGGTGTGGGCGACCGCCCAGCAGGACGCCCGCACGCAGCGCCGCGGCCGGTACCTGCCCGCCTCCACCGCCCACCCGGCCAAGATGCTGCCCGCCATCGCCGCCACCGCCATCAGCCGCTACACCGCACCCGGGGACCTGGTCGCCGACCCGATGTGCGGCATCGGCACCACCCTGGTCGAGGCCATCCACCTGGGCCGCGACGGCCTCGGCGTCGAGTTCGAGGACCGCTGGGCCAGCATCGCCGCCGCGAACATCGACTGGGCCCGCCGCAACGGCGCGACCGGCACCGCGCAGGTGATCCGCGGCGACGCCCGGCAGCTGCCTGCCCTCATGCCGCCCGGCATGGCGGGCCGGGCCGCGCTGGTGGTGACCTCCCCGCCGTACGGTCCCAGCGTGCACGGCCAGGTCCGCGCCGAGCAGCGTCACGGCGGCGGCGGGGTCGCCAAATACGACAACCGCTACAGCCACGACCCGGCCAACCTGGCCCACCACGGCCTCGATGTCATGCTCGCCGGGTTCACGGCGATCCTCACCGGGTGCAAGGCGCTGCTGCGCCCCGGCGGCCTGGCCGTGGTCACCGCCCGGCCCTGGCGCTCCCGCGGCGAGCTGGTCGACCTGCCCGCCGCCGTGCTCGCCGCCGGGGCGAGCGCCGGGCTGATCCCGGCCGCCCGGTGCGTCGCGCTGCTCGCCGGGCTGCGCGGCGGCCAGCTGATCCCCCGGCCCTCGTTCTTCCAGCTCGACAACATCCGCAAGGCCCGCCGCCGCGGCGAGCCCTGGCACCTGATCGTGCACGAGGACGTGCTCATCTTCCGCGCGCCGCACTCTGTGCCCGAGTTCAGCCGGGCTGATGGAAGTTCAGCCCGGGCCCGGGAGCCTGACGCGCGTGAGGCACCGGCCATGCCGGAGACGGAGGCCGCGTGACCGGCCCCCGCGCTGGCGCTGGTCGGCCCGCTGCGCCGCCTGCCCGGCTCCCGGTCCAGCAGACCGCTGCGGCGGCCTGGACCTGGCCGTGATGGCCATGCTGGACGTCGCCCTGGCTGCTCATCGTGGTCGCCGCCGGCCCAGCGCAGGTCCTGGCCCGGCCGCCCAGCCAGGACGCCGCCGCGTCAGCGCAGGGGCGATGGCGCCTGCGGCCTGCGGTCGCGGCCCGCGCCGGCCGACGCGGCCGGCGGGATGCCAGGACAACGGCAGCGGGGGCAGGCCCCTAGCGCCTGCCCCCGCGACCGCGGGACTCCCGGTGTCAGCCTGCCTGCCGGCCCGGCGCCGCCGCCCGCCTGGCGGTGATGCCGAACGGCACCCCGACCGTGGCCGCATCCGGGTCATCCAGCCGGACCAGGCGCAAGGGTCCCAGGTCAGCGCCGCTTTCCTCCAGCTCGGTGATCGTGCCCATCGCGAACGCGATGGCCGGGCGGACCTGCTCGGCCCAGTCGTCCGGGCTCTGCCGGTCCCAGTTACCGGTCAGGATCAGCCGGCCTCCCATGACCGCCCACACCTGCGCGCGGACCTTCGGCTGCCCTGGGCATCCGGTATCAGGGGCTACCCGGACGAGCACGTCACCGCCGTGGGCGTGCAGCTCGTGCCGGTGCAGGTGCTGGGCGGTAAACCCGCCTCCGGGCTGGCTCTCCAGCGACGTGACCAGCAGCCAGTCCCCGTCCGGGGGCGGGGCCAGTCCGGCCAGGGCCAGGACATCAAGGTCGTCGCGGTCGAGGGCATCCGGGATGCCCGGCATCCCGCCGTCAGGGCCGGCCGGCCCGCCGGCCGACGGCGGCTGCCGGCCTGCCCGGCCTGCTCGGGGATCCGGGGAACTGGTATCCACGGTCACTCACCTCCAGGGTCGCTGATGGACTGGCCGCGCGGGGGCACGCGGCATGCCCGATCACCGCTCCACTCCGCGCGTGACGTCAAGTCCGGGTGCGCCGGCCGCGCACCGGGCCGCGACATCCCGGTCGGCTGGCTGGTCCGCTGCCGGCGCGGCGGCGCGGCGTCCTGCGCGCCGCCCGGAGACCGAGGGCCGGCATGACCGCGGAACCGTCGCGGGCCGCCCGCCCCCGGCAGGCCGCGCCCGGCGCGGAACCGGTCGCCGCGGAGGTGATCGAGGTGACCTTCACTCCGGCCGAGCCGCAGCTGACCCCCGGCGCGGCCCGGGCCGTCCTGGCCCTGCTGCTGCGCGCCTGGGAGACAGCGCAGGCCAGGGACCGTCCCGAGGGCGGGCGGACTTGAAGTCCGCCGCCGAGTCCGGGTACCACCGTGGGACCGGCACGCTGCGTGCCGGCCTGCTCCCGGCCGGCGCATCCCCTGGCACGGCCAGCACACGAACGGCAGGCGCACGGGAAGGAAAGCGATGACAGGAAAGAACCCTCCCGGCCGTCCGCACCAGGCCAGCTGGCCAGCGGACGGCTCCGCGACGCGAGCAGGGAGCTGCCCGGAAACACCTGACCCGACCAGCTGGCCCCGGGCGGTGCCGGTCGCGTTCTACGGACGGACCGCCCACTCCGCCGGCACCAGTGACAGCCGGGCAGACCGGCACTGGCAGCTGGCCCTGTGCCGCGCGGTCGCCGCCGCCCGCGGCTGGCAGGTGACCGCCGAGTTCTTCGACGAGGACTGCCGCGCCGGCTACCCCTGGCAGCGCCGCCCGCAGGGCCGGTCCCTGCTGGCCGCACTGCAGGGGCCCGGCCGCGTGGCCGGGGCAGTGGCGGTCGCGGACCCGTGGTGCCTGCTTCCCCGCCGCCCGACGCCCGAAGGCACCGCCATCTTGGCGCGGCTCGCGTTCCGGCACGTGTTACTCGTGCTGGCCGGAACCGGCACGGTGATCAGCTCAGCCGAGGAATACGCCCTGCTCGGCAGGCTGCTGACCGGCTCCCCTTGCGGCCCGCCGCTGGACGGCAGTGCTTCCCGGCCTTCCCTCCTAGATCACCGGGCGCGCGGCGGCCTGCCCGGACAGCCCGCCGGGCTGCCTCGCCGCCCGGGCGAGCCCGGGTGAGCGCCGCCCTGCTGGCCCCCGGCCCGGAGACAACGGCACCGGTCCGGCGGTTCGCGTTCGGCGGCCGGGTCTCAACCGAGGACAACCAGGACCCCGAGGCGTCCCGGAACTGGCAGATCTCCCGCAGCCGCGCCCTGATCGAGCCGGCCGGCGGGATCATCGTCGCGGAGTACTTCGACATCGGGCAGTCCCGCTCGCTGCCGTGGATGCGCCGGCCGCAGGCCGCGCGGCTGCTGGCCGACCTCGCCGACCCCGGCCGGGGCTTTGACGCCGTGGTGATCGGGGAGCCGCAGCGGGCGTTCTACGGCAACCAGTACAGCCTGACCATGCCCGTGTTCACCCACTACGGCGTCGAGCTGTGGGTCCCCGAGGTCGGCGGGCCGATCGACCCCGACTCCGAGGCCCACGACCTGATCATGTCCGTGTTCGGCGGCATGTCCAAGGGCGAGCGGACCCGTATCAGGCCGCGGGTCCGCGCCGCCATGGCCGCCCAGGCCGCGATCGAGGGACGGTTCCTCGGCGGACGCCCTCCCTACGGCTACCGGATCGCCGACGCCGGACCGCACCCCAACCCCGCCAAGGCCGCCGACGGCAAGCGCCTGCACAAACTCGAACCCGACCCCGAGACAGCGTGGGTGATCCGGCGGATCTTCGCCGAGTACCTCGCCGGACGCGGCCTGTTCGCCATCGCCGAGGGCCTCACCCGCGACCAGATCCCCTCCCCGTCCCAGCACGACGCCGCCCGCAACCCGCACCGCACCGGCGAGGGATGGGCCAAGAGCGCCGTGCGCGCCATCGTGCGCAACCCCCGCTACACCGGCCGGCAAGTCTGGAACAAGCAGCGCAAGGACGAGATCCTCCTCGACGTCAACGACGTCGCCCGCGGCTACGAGACCCGGCTGCGCTGGAACGACACCCGGCAGTGGGTCTGGTCCGAGACCATCGCCCAGGAACCCCTGGTCTCCGTCGAGGACTTCCAGGCCGCCCGGGCCATCATGGCCGACGCCGGGCGCGCCCGCCAAGCCAGCCACGAGACCCGCGAGCGGGTCCGCAACCCCTACGCCCTGCGCGGCCGGCTGTACTGCGGATCCTGCGGACGCAAGATGCAAGGCCAGTACAGCAACCACGACCCCTACTACCGGTGCCGCTACCCGAAGGAATACGCCCTCGCCAGCCACGTCCGCCACCCCGCCAACGTCTACCTCCGCGAAGCCGACATCCTGCCCGCCATCGACACATGGCTCGCCGTCATCTTCGCGCCGCACCGGCTTACCCAGACCATCGCCGAGCTAGAAGCAGCCCAGGCCGCATCCGCCACACCCGAGCCCGCCGCGCCAGCCCGGGACATCCGGGCCACCCTCGCCGACTACGACGCCCGCCTTGCCCGCTACCAGGCCACCCTCGACGCCGGAGGCGACCCCCAGACCATCGCCGAATGGACCCGCCAGGTCAAAGCCGAACGCGCCGCGGCACTCGCCCGCGACGCCACCCAGACTCCCCGCAAGCCCAGCCGCCGGCTCACCGACGACGACATCCGCGCCCTCATCACCGCCCTCGGCAACCTGCGCGATCTCGTCCGAGACGCCGAGCCAACCGAGAAGGCAGCCATCTACGCCCAGCTCGGACTCAAGGTCACCTTCAAGCCCGGGCAAGACAAACTCCGGGCCGAGGTAACGATCAGCCCGGAGCGATTCGTAGAGCACATAGGGCAATATGGGGATACGGGTCGTGTCCGAGGGGGGACTTGAACCCCCATGCCCTTTTGGGGCACTAGCACCTCAAGCTAGCGCGTCTGCCTATTCCGCCACCCGGACGTAGCCGGCCCGCGGCTGCACAGCAAGCTTGGCCGGCCGCATCACGATAGCAAATCTGGCCGGTCCGGGCGAAGGCCAACGTGGACAGCCGGCGTCCGGCAGTCGGCGGCCCGGTCGCCCGGCCCTGTGCGGCGGCCGTCCGGCCAGCCTTGCGCGGCCATCCGGGCCAGCGTTGCGCGGCCATCCGGCCCCCGCCCCCACGTACACGCCCCACGTACACGCCCCCAAGTACACGCCCCCAAGAGGAAATCCGGCCAGGGCCCAGGACCCCGCCCGCAGGCCCGCCCCGGCGCGGGAAACTGCCGCCGGATGCGACGATGGCCAGGTGACCGAGACTCCTGCCTCCGGCGAGGCGACAGCGCAGGATGAGGTTGCCGCCCTGTGCAGCGACCTGATCAGGATCGACACGACGAACCCCGGTGATCATTCCGGCCCGGGCGAGCGGCAGGCGGCGGAACGCGTCGCCGCCCTGCTCACCGACGCGGGCCTCGATCCCGTGCTGCTGGAATCCCGCCCCGGCCGGGCCAGCGTGGTAGCCAGGATCAGCGGCACGGACCCGGCCAGGCCCGCGCTGCTCGTGCACGGGCACCTCGACGTCGTCCCTGCCGACGCCGCCGACTGGCGGGTGCACCCGTTCTCCGGCGAACTGCGGGATGACTGCATCTGGGGCCGCGGCGCGGTGGACATGAAGGACATGGACGCGATGATCCTGGCGGTGGTGCGGCAGCGCCTGCGCGAGGGCCGCCGCCCGCCGCGGGACGTGGTGCTGGCGTTCCTCGCCGACGAGGAAGCGGGCGGCACGCACGGCGCTCGCTGGCTGGTGGACAACCACCCGGACCTGTTCGAGGGCGTCACCGAGGCGGTCGGCGAGGTCGGCGGCTTCAGCACCACCATCGCCGGGCGCCGCATCTACCCGATCCAGACCGCGGAGAAGGGCATGGCCTGGATGCGGCTGACCGCCCGCGGCACGGCCGGCCATGGGTCGATGCTGCGGCCCGACAACGCCGTCACCGAGCTTGCCGAGACCGTTGCCAGGATCGGCCGGCACGAATGGCCGGTCCGGCTGACCCCATCCGTGCAGGCGTTCCTCACCGAAGCCGCCGCCGCGCTCGGGATCGACTTCACCCCGGACGCAGCCGATGAGGTACTCGCCAAGCTCGGCCCGATCACCCGGATGGTCGGCGCGACCCTGACCAATACGGTCAACCCGACTGTGCTGTCCGCGGGCTACAAGGTCAACGTCGTCCCCCAGACGGCGTCCGCCGACCTGGACGGCCGGTTCCTGCCCGGCTACGAGGACGAGTTCTTCGCCGAGGTCGACGGGCTGCTCGGCGCTGGCGTCCGGCGTGAGTTCATCCATCACGACATCGCGCTCGAGACGACATTCGACGGCGACCTCTGCGCGGCCATGACGGCGGCCCTGCTGGCCGAGGACGGCGATGCCAGGATCGCTGCGTACTGCCTGTCCGGCGGCACCGACGCGAAGTCCTTCAGCAGGCTCGGCATCAGGTGCTTCGGCTTCACCCCGCTGCGGCTCCCGGCCGAACTGGACTTCTCCGGCATGTTCCACGGCGTTGACGAGCGGGTCCCGGTCGAGGCGCTGCGCTTCGGCGTCCGCGTCCTGGACCGGTTCCTCGACAACTGCTAACGGTGCTCCGCCCCAGCCCGGCGAGCATGTCCGAACTTGACCCTCGAACAAACTTGACCCGATCTGCACGTCTTCGGACGCCCGAGGTACCTGCGCTCCTAGCGCTGCATGCCAGGTCAGCGTCCGCGCGGGCGCCGCGCGGGCGATGTCGCAAGGGCCAGCCGCGAGATAGCTCGGCATAATGCCACTTGCACACAATGAGTAGTGATATTGTAACGCAGCGTACGATGCTTACCCCCGTAACGCTGGCCGGCGCCGACGGCGCCGGCCTCCGGATCCGGATAGCCGGCTAGCCACCTCCCCGGACCCGGCTCCGTGGCGACGCCAGCCCGAAGGGCGCCGCGCGGGCCGGCCCGCCTACATGCGAGTACGTAGCGCACCGGCTACGTAGCTTTCCGTTAAAAATCTGAAGACAGCACGACGGTAATGACGAGGAGCAGATCATGAACATCCTGGCCACCTGGGCAGTCGGCAAGGCCGCGCTGGTTCCCGGCGTTGCCTTCGGGATGCCCGCCGCGGTCCGGGCCGACGAGCTGGACGGCTTTGCCATCGGAGCGCTGCTGTCGGGGGCGTGCTTCCTCGTGGCCGCCGGCCCGCGTCTGTCCTGGCGCGCCCTGTTCGGCTGGCGCGCCCGGCTTACCCGGCGGACGCTGTGCACGCGGCGGGCGCTGTTCACCAGGCGGGAACGCACCGCCGCGGCGGGCGCGCACCGGAGCCCGCCCCGCTGGGCGAGAACCGGCAGGCCGCGGGCCGAGGTGCGCCGGGTGATTCCCCGGCACGCGGCGCCGCAGGCCGGCCTGGCGAGCCGTATGACCGGCCTGCTGCCCAGCCGGGGTCACGCGAGCAGCGTCACCTGAGCGTAAGAACTGGCCGGATGATCTGCCGCCGCAGGGTAGCCTTCCTGCTGCCGTCGGGATTCAGCTGCAGCCAGGCCAGTTCCCAGTCGCCGTACTCAGCGTGATCCGTCAGGATCCGCCGTGCGACGTCCCTCGGCGTTCCGCGCGGCAGGTGCAGGACAAGGTAGGAGTACTCGGCCATCACCCTCATTCTGCGCGGCAGGACCGCCAGTTCAATCGGCGTTACGAAAAAGGGCAGCTTTGCCGCAGGGAACACGCAGGATGCCGCGGCGAGTTGAAGCAACGGGACATGGACGCGAATGGCGGCCTGCCGGCCGCGGCCAGTCCCGGCCGTAGTGCCGCGACGACGGTGTCGCGGCGGCAGAGTGGCCAGTCCGCGGGCCGCCTGCCGATTGCCTGCGGTAGCCTCCAGGGCGTCCGCGGGATGTGAGGGTGAAGAGCGTGGCAGCAAGAACTGGATCGGCCGTGAAAGGCGCCAAGGCTGGCGGTTCCGCCAGCGACGGCCTGAACCGGCTCGTGATCGTCGAGTCGCCGGCGAAGGCGCGCACCATCGCCGGGTATCTCGGCAAGGGTTACGTGGTCGAGTCCAGCATCGGGCACATCCGCGATATGCCGGACAAGGCGGCCGAGATCCCGGCCAGGTACCGGGGCGAGCCGTGGGCCCGGCTCGGTGTCAACGTGGACGCCGACTTCGAGCCGCTCTACGTCGTCAACGCCGACAAGAAGCAGCAGGTCGCGAAGCTGAAGTCGCTGCTCAAGAACGCCGACGAACTGCTGCTCGCCACTGATGAGGACCGCGAGGGCGAGGCCATCGCCTGGCACCTGCTTGAGGAGCTCAAGCCCAAGGTCCCGGCCCGCCGGATGGTCTTCCACGAGATCACCCCGGAGGCGATCGCGCAGGCCGTCGCCAGCCCGCGGGAGATGGACCACGGCCTGGTCGATGCCTACCAGACCCGGCGCGTGCTTGACCGGCTGTACGGCTACGAGGTGTCGCCGGTGCTCTGGAAGAAGGTCATGCCGCGGCTGTCGGCGGGCCGGGTGCAGTCGGTGGCCATCCGGCTCGTGGTGGACAGGGAGCGCGAGCGGATCGCGTTCCGCGGCTCCAGGTACTGGGACCTGGAGGCCGAGTTCGCCCCGGCACGCGGGCAGGACAGGTCCCCGTTCGACGCCGCGCTGGTGGCCGTCGACGGCAAGCGGGTAGCGCAGGGCCGCGACTTCGGCTCCACCGGCGAGCTGAAGTCCGCTGACATCCTGCACCTGGACGGGGAGGCTGCCGCGGCGCTGGCCGGCCGGCTGGATGGTACGGACTTCAGCGTCGGGTCGGTCGAGCGCAAGCCGTACCGCAGGTCACCGTACGCGCCGTTCCGCACCACGACGCTCCAGCAGGAGGCATCCCGCAAGCTGGGCTTCTCCGCCAAGTACGCGATGCAGATCGCCCAGCGGCTGTATGAGAATGGTCACATTACCTATATGCGGACCGACTCGGTCACGCTGTCGCAGACCGCGATCGCCGCGGCCCGGGCGCAGGCCCGCGAGCTCTACGGCGCCGAGTACGTGCCGGACGCGCCGCGTATCTACACCAGCAAGGTGAAGAGCGCGCAGGAAGCGCACGAGGCGATCAGGCCATCCGGCGACAGCTTCCGCACGCCCGCGCGGACCGGCCTGTCCGGCGACGAGTTCCGGCTGTACGAGCTGGTCTGGAAGCGGACCGTCGCCTCGCAGATGAAGGACGCCACCGGTGAGTCCGTGTCGGTCAAGGTGACCGGCCGGTCCAGCGCGGACGAGCAGGCCGAATTCGGCGCCTCCGGCAAGGTGATCGGCTTCTACGGATTCCTGAAGGCGTATGTCGAGGGATCCGACGACCCGGACGCCGAGCTCGACGACAACCAGCGCCGGCTGCCGCCGCTCGCCGAGGCCGATCCGCTGACCGTGATCAGCCTGGCCCCGGCCGAGCACGCGACCCGGCCTCCCGCCCGCTACACCGAGGCATCCCTGATCAAGGAGCTCGAGGACAGGGAGATCGGCCGGCCGTCCACCTACGCCTCGATCATCGGCACCATCCTGGACCGCGGCTATGTATTCAAGAAGGGCACCGCGCTCGTCCCGTCGTTCGTCGCCTTCGCCGTCGTGACGCTGCTTGAACGGCATTTCGCGCATCTGGTCGACTACGACTTCACCGCGCGGATGGAGGGCGCACTGGACGAGATCGCCAGGGGCGAGGCGGCCAGGGTGCCCTGGCTGCGCCGGTTCTACTTCGGCACCGACGGCGCCGAAGGCGGCACCTACGGCGAAGCGCCGGGCGCCAGGGAGGAGGGACTCAAGGAAATGGTCAGCGACCTGGCCGAGATCGACGCCAGGGACGTCAGCTCCTTCCCGCTGGCCGGCACCGACATCGTCATCCGGGTCGGCAGGTACGGGCCGTACCTGGAGCGGGACGGCCAGCGGGTCAACATCCCGGAGGGCACCGCGCCGGACGAGCTGACCGCCGAACTGGCGGGCGAACTGCTGGCGCGGCCCAGCGGGGACATCGAGCTCGGCACCGACCCGGCGACCGGGCGGAGCATTGTTGCCAAGGCGGGCAGGTTCGGCCCGTACGTAACCGAGGTGCTCGGCGAGGACGCGCCGGCCTCGGCCAAGCCGAGGTCCGCGTCCCTGCTCAAGTCCATGGATCTGGGCACCGTGACGCTGGACGACGCGCTGCGGCTGCTGACCCTGCCGCGCGCGCTTGGCGAACTCGACGGCGAGCCGGTGACGGTGCAGAACGGCCGTTACGGGCCGTATGTAAAGAAAGGCACGGACAGCCGCTCGCTGGAAAGCGAGGAGCAGATGTTCACCGTCACGCTGGCCGAGGCCAAGGACCTTTTCGCCCAGCCGAAGCCGCGCGGCCGCGCGGCCAGGGCGGCTGCCGCCCCGCCGTTGCGTGAGCTCGGCGCGGACCCGGCGAGCGGCAAGCCGATCGTGCTCCGGGAAGGCCGGTGGGGTCCGTACGCCACCGACGGCGAGACGAACGCCTCACTGCGCAAGGGTGACCTGGTGGAATCGGTGACGCTGCAGCGCGCGGCCGAGCTGCTCGCCGAGCGCCGGGCCGCCGGCCCGCCGGCCCCGCGGCGCAAGACGTCCGGAGCCGGCCGGGCCAGCCGCGGCGCCAAGGCGAGCCCGCGGTCCGCGCCCGCCCGCGGCAGCGGCAGCCCGGCCCGTGGCAAGAATGCATAGCAGGTGGTCATGGCTGGCAGCGGATTTACCGGCCGTTGCGCCATGTCCGCCGAACGATCTGCCGATACTCTGGCGCAGTGAACTTTAGATCCCCTTTGGGAGATCGGAACGGCGCGCTGTCCATCAGGCCGTTCCGGCGCCTATGGATAGCGCTGTCGCTATCCAGCCTGGGGGACTGGCTGAGCCTGCTTGCGCTCACCGCGCTGGCCGGCGAGCTGACGGCCGGGCACGGGTTCGTGCAGCAGAACGCCGCGGTCGGCGGCGTGTGGCTGACCTCGCTGCTCCCCGCGCTGGTGCTCGGCCCGCTGGCGGGCGCCGTCGCTGACCGGTTCGACCGCCGGGTGAACATGATCGTCGGCGACGTCGTGCGCGCCGTGCTCTACCTGTCCATCCCGCTGAACCTGCGGCTGCACCTGGTCGACGAGCTGACCTGGATGTACGTGGTGCAGTTCCTGGCGTCAAGCGCATCGCTGTTCTGGACGCCGGCCAAGGACGCCTCGGTGCCGAACCTGGTGCCGCCGGACCGCCTGGAGCAGGCCAACCAGCTGAGCCTGCTGACCACCTACGGCACCGCGCCGGTGGCCGGGCTGCTGTTCGCGGTCCTCGCCCTGGTGAGCAGGGCGCTCGGCTCGCTGTCGCACTACTTCACGACCAACCCGGTCAACCTGGCGATCTACTTCAACGCGGCCACCTTCGTGGTCTCCGCCGTCACCATCTTCCTGCTCAGGGAGATTCCCAGGCGGCAGGCCCGCGGCCAGATCTCCGCGCCGTCGGTGGCCAAGGCCATCTGGGATGGCTGGCGGTTCCTCGGCAAGACCCGGGTGGTCCGCGGGATCGTGATCGGCATGGTCGGCGCGTTCGCGGCCGGCGGCGTGGTCGTCGGCCTGGGCCCGGCCTATGTCGAGAACACGTTGCACGGCGGCAACGCCGGCTGGGGGGTCGTGTTTTCGGCGATCTTCGTCGGGCTGGCCGCGGGCATGTTCCTCGGCCTGCGGATCCTGCGCGGCTTCAGCAGGCGGCGGCTGTTCGGGCTGTCCATTGCCTCCGCCGCGGTGCCGCTCGCGCTGATCGCCCTGATCCCGAACCTGGTCGTGGCCATCGTGCTGGTGATCGCGCTCGGCGCGTGCGCTGGCATCGCCTACGTGACCGGCTACACCATCGTCGGGCTAGAGGTGGACGACGACACCCGCGGCCGGACCTTCGCGTTCCTGCAGTCGGCGATCAGGGTCATCCTGTTCGCGGTGATCGCCATCGCGCCATCGCTGGCTGCCGGGATCACCGCCCTGGTACACGGCCTGACCGGCGCCGAATTCGTCCGGATCGGCCGCCTGGGTTATGGCGGCATCGGTGACAACCTGGTACTGCTGCTGGCTGCCGCGGTCGCGGTCGTGCTCGGCGTGGTCTCCTACCGGCACATGGATGACCGCAGGGGCGTGCCGCTGCTCGACGATCTGTCCTCGGTGCTGCGCGGCGAGGAATTCCGGCCGGTGCCCGGTCACGCCAACGGGACCGCGCCGGTCCGCCGCGGCCTGCTGCTCGCGCTGGAGGGCGGCGAGGGCGCGGGCAAGTCCACCCAGGCCAGGCTGCTCGCGATCTGGCTGCGCGACCAGGGATTCGACGTCGTCGCCACGCACGAGCCCGGCGCGACCAAGGTGGGGATGCGGCTGCGGGCGCTGCTGCTTGACACCGCGCATGCCGGGCTGTCCGACCGGGCCGAGACGCTGATGTACGCGGCCGACCGGGCCGAGCATGTCGCCAGTGTCATCGCCCCGGCGCTGGAGCGCGGGGCGATCGTGGTGACCGACCGGTACGTGGCTTCCTCGCTCGCCTACCAGGGGGCTGGCCGGCTGCTGCCGGTCGACGAGATAGCCAGCCTGAACGACTGGGCGACCGGCGGCCTGCAGCCCGACCTCACCGTCGTCCTCGACCTGCCGCCGTCTGCCGGGCTCCGGCGCCGGGCCAGGTCGGCGGACCGGCTGGAGGCCGAGCCTGCCGAGTTTCACGAGCGCGTCCGGCGGGGTTTCCTCTCGCTGGCGGCCCAGGCGGATCCGGATCTTTACCTCGTCCTCGACGCGACCCGGCCATCGGCCGATCTCAGCCGCACGATCCAGCAGCGGGTGCGGGAGATGCTGCCGGACCCGGTGCCGACGGCGGCCGAGGAGATCACCGGGAGCTTCCCGGCGATCCAGGACTGAGGTCCGGTCGTGGCGGCCGGCGAGTCACTGACGGGACCTGACTGAATGAGGGCGCGACGCGGATGACCTCTGCAGGAATGACCGCTGCAGGAATGACCACTGCGGGGGGAGTGTTCGCCGGGCTGGCCGGCCAGCAGGCGGTCGTTGCCCAGCTGAGATCAGCCGTGTCCGCCGGGGCGGGTGCCATCGCCCACGCGTGGCTGTTCACCGGCCCGCCTGGATCCGGCCGTTCGCTTGCCGCCCGCTCCTTCGCCGCCGCGTTGCTGTGCGACCGGCAGGGCTGCGGTGAATGCCCGTCCTGCCGGCAGGTCGCCGCAGGCAGCCATGCTGACCTGCTGCTCGTCCGCCCGGACGGGCTGTCCTACGGTGTCAGGCAGACCAGGGACCTGGTCCTGCGGGCGGCTACCGCGCCGGTCTACGGACGCTGGCGGGTGGTGCTCTTCGAAGACGCCGACCGGGCGACAGAGCAGGCCGCGAACGCCCTGCTCAAGGCCATCGAGGAGCCGGCCCCACGGACCATCTGGCTGCTCTGTGCGCCATCGGCCGCCGACCTGCCGACCACGATCAGGTCCCGGTGCCGGCTGATCACGCTCCGGATCCCGCCGACCGCCGCCGTCGCTGACGTCCTGGTGGGCGAGGGGGTGGATGCCGACCGGGCACTGGCCGCCGCGCGGGCGGCGCAGGGGCACATCGGCCGGGCCAGGCGGCTGGCCACCGACCCGGAGGCCGCCAGGCGACGCGCCGCGGTGCTCCGCGTGCCGATGCAGGCCCGCGGCCTCGGGTCCGCGTTTGCCGCTGCCGCGGCCCTGGTGGAGGCGGCCGGCGCCGAGGCCGCGGCGGTCACCGAGGAACTCGACGTTCCCGAGCGGGACGCGCTGCGCAAGGCATTCGGCGAGGGGTCCACCGGCAAGGGGGTGGCGACGGCGATCCGCGGCGGCGCCGGCGCGCTGAAGGACCTGGAGGACCGGCAGAAGTCTCGTAACACCAGGCTCAAGCGGGACTCACTTGACCTGGCGCTGCTCGACCTGGCCGGGTTCTACCGGGACGTGCTCGCGGTCCAGTTCGGCGCCGACGTCGAATTGGCCAACGAAGGGCAGCGGGACGACATCGGGCGGATCGCCGCGGCATCGACGCCGGAGGCGACAGTGCGGAAGCTAGAGGCGATCATGGCCTGCCGGGAGCGGCTGGCCGCCAGCGTGGCGCCCCTGCTCGCGGTGGAGGAGATGACCCTGGTCCTCGCGGCCGGCTAACCGGCGCACGCGGTCAGCGCGCAGCCGCCGGCGCCGCGGCCCGCTGACAAGTCGCCCCGGCCGCCGGGGTCGCGGCCCGCTGCCAAGTCGCCCCGGCCGCCGGGGTCGCGGCCCGCTGCCAAGTCGCCCCGGCCGCGCTCCCGATGGCGGTCGTCGTGACCGGCCCGTAATGTGGGGGCGTGGGCATGATGATGGCGGTCAGCTTCCAGCGGCATGGTCGGCTGTATTACCTGGATCCCGGGCAGTACACGCCGTCCGTGGGCACCAAGGTGCTTGTGCCCACCGACGCCGGCCCGGAAGTCGCCGAGTGCATCTGGGCGCCGCAATGGGTGGACGACGAGATCGGCGGCCTGCCGGTCTGCGCCGGCCTGGCCGCCGACGAGCACCTGGCCAGGGACGAGGCGAACCGGACGAAGCGTGCCGAGGGGCGGGTGGCCGCCCGGCGGCTGGTCCGCGAGCACGGGCTGCCGATGAAGATCATCGCCGTGGACTACGTCGATGCGGGCAACGTGCTGACCATCTACTTCAGCGCACCGCACCGGGTCGACTTCCGTGCCCTGGTGCGCGACCTGGCCAGCCGGCTGCGCGTCCGGGTGGAGCTGCGGCAGATCGGCGCGCGGGACGAGGCCAGGCTGCAGGGCGGGATCGGCCCGTGCGGGCGGGACACCTGCTGCTCGACGTTCCTGAAGGATTTCGAGCCGGTGTCGGTGCGGATGGCCAAGGACCAGCAACTGCCGGTGAACCCGCTCCGGATCGCCGGCGCCTGCGGGCGGCTGATGTGCTGCCTGAAGTACGAGCACCCGCTCTACCAGGATTTCCACCAGAAGGCGCCGAAGCTGGGCGCCAGCGTGGAGACACCGGAAGGGCCGGGTGTCGTCGTCGGGCACAGCGTCCCGGCGGACAAGGTCGTGGTCAGGCTGTCCGGGGACGGCAGTCGCTGCGCCTGCCCGCGGGCCAGCGTGTGCGGGTCGCGGCAGGCCTACGAGGCCAAATACCTGCCCGGGCAGAAGCCGGCCGCAGACCGGTAGACTCCTTGCGCTGCCGTCCGCCACGGGGCGGCTCGCCGCCTTAGCTCAGTCGGTAGAGCGATTCACTCGTAATGAATAGGTCGTCGGTTCGATTCCGACAGGCGGCTCTGTTCTTGACCAGCGGAAACGCTGCCACGGTGGTCACTGCGGTGATCCCTTCGGGACAATTTTCGGGACAGTTGCCCCGAAGAGCGCCCGCCCGACCCGCGCCGCGGCGTCGTGCGCCAGCGGCGAGGACACGTCCACGTAGTCGCGGGTGACCCGGATATCGGAGTGGCCGAGCATCTCCTGGATGACCGGCAGCGCGACGCCCTGGTGTATCGCGATGGTGGCCGCCGAGTGGCGCATCGCGTGCGTCCCGGCGTGCTCGATCCCGGCCTCGGTAAGGATGTCCGACCATTCCTGCCAGTCGGCGCGCGGGTCGGCCGGCCGTTCTCCTGGCACCAGACAAGATCGTGATCTTCCCACACGTTCGCGGCGGCCATGCGCTCGCGTGCCTGAGCCCGGCGGTGCACACGCAGCACGGCGATCAGCTCGGGCGGCAGCGCCACCGTCTTGCGGCGGCGTTCCTTAATCTCGCGGAACACCAGGCCGCCGCCGCGGCGCTGCGGGCATTGCGCCGCGTGCCCGGCGCATCCCGGCTCGCACAGCCGCGGATCGCCGGCCGGGACGCACACGTGACGCCGCCCTGACTTGCGGGCCGCCTTCGGGCAGTTCCGCGGGCACGGCCGCCGGTGCCAGCCGGCGGCGCACTTCTCGACATCGGAGCAGCCATGGCGCCACGGCAGCCGCTGAAGCTGCCACCAGACCCGCATCTCGCCGGTGGCGAGGTCGACGAACGGCCAGCGCAGGCCGAGTGCCTCCCCCTGGCGCAGCCCGCATGCAAGGCCGACAGACCATCGCGAGCTGTTCCGCCGCTCGGCGACCGCGGCGAGCACGGCGCGGGCCTGTGCCTCGGTCAGAGCCTTCTTCTGGGCCTGGCCTAGCCGGGGCGCATCGACCAGCTTGCACGGATTGCGGGCGACATTGCCGCGCCTTACCTCGATCTCGTAGGCGCTCGACAGGATCGCGTGGATCTTCCTGACCGTCCCGGCCGACAGGTCGTCGGCGAGCATCTCCGCGTAGCCGTCCTCCAGGTACTCGGGCAGCATCCGGTCGATCCGCTGGGTGCCCCACCGCGGGAAGATCTGGTGCTCGCACAGCGACCGGTAGCTGGCGATGGTCCAGGGCGCGCGCCCGCGCTGCGGCAGCACCACGTCCAGATGCCTCGTGAGCATCTCGCTGACCGTCCGCGCCCGGCCGGCCTTGACGTTTTGCCCGGCGTCCCGCTTGCGCTCCAGCTCGCGCACGGCCCGGTTCCTTGCCGCCTTCGACTTCCGCTCAACATGCCTGCGGTCCAGCGTGCCGTCCGGCCGGGTGCCCATCGTGACCTTGGCCTCGTAATAGCCCTTGGTGTTCGGCTCGTCCGGGACGTACGACTCGCGGTTGCCGCGCCGGGTGCCGGTCACTCGCCTGGCTCCCATTCCGCGAGCTTCTTCCGCGCCGTTTCCAGGTAGGTCAGCCGCCCTCTCAGCATTGCGGCCTCACCCTCATGCCTCCGGAGGTCCTCCTCCGCTGCCGCCGCGGCGGCCTGAGCTCTATCGAGTTCCTGCCTGCGGGCCCGGACATCCCCCTCGGCCACCTGCAGGTGATCCGTGAGCATGGCGATTTCCCTGCTGACTTCCTTCAGCGAGCCAGCCGGCGGGTAGATCAGCTCGTGGACCTCCATGCCGTACAGTGCCGCGAAGTCAGCCAGCTCGCGGACCCTCAGCGGGCGCTGGGCGGCCTCGATCTTCCCGATCATCGTCTGGTGGAAGTCGTAGCCGTAGGCCTTCATTCGCCTGCCGACTTCCTCCTGGGACCAGCCGCGGGCCGTCCGCAGCCGGCGCAGCGCGCGGCCAGCCTGAACCTCGGGATCGGGGCGTTCCTCGCTGGCCGTCGACTGCGGGCTATTCTCCACGCGGTTGACGATACACGCGGCACGCGCTTGCGTCTAGCTGCATCCTGCGGTAAAACTAATCGTGAGCCGGATATCCGGCTAGCCGTCTCGCGGTTGGAGGGACCGATGCCGGCGACGATGCTCCTGACGGTGGAGGAAACGGCCAGCGAGCTGCGCATTGCCCGGCGGCGGGTCTTCGAGATGATCCGTGACGGCAGGCTGCCGTCGGTCAAGATCGGCAGATCCCGGCGGGTCCGCAGCACCGACCTCGCCGCGTACGTCGCCAAGCTGGCCGTGGTGCCGCACCATGAGTGAGCTGCCAGCGACCATCCATCAACCGTTGCCGACCGGGACCCGCCGCCCATACTGGGCCTGATTGCCGAATTAAGCCGTAGTACTGCATCAAGGCGGCGCCTGCGGCGCCGCTGGCACACGCAGATCAAGGTAGCTCACACGGTACGCAGACCGTGCAACGCACATCCGTCTTTCTCGCGTACGATTGTCCAGCTCGCGACCACCGCGTCAAGGACGCCTACGGCGTCGCTAACGCGATCGGCTTCGCCGACCCTGGACCCAGCGCCCACTCACATGACCGCAGCACCTACGAGAACGACGAAGCAGACTGAGACAAGCTCGGGCATGAGCGTGAAGGAGCGTCGCCTCCGCTTCGCCGACAGGCTGCAGCAAGTCCAAGAAGATCGAACTCGTCTTCACGCCGTTAGGGTCGACGCCGGAAACAAACAACTAGCCTCCGGGCAGACCAATGCTACAATAGCGTGCCGTCCTTGACTTCACGTCGCTAACACGGGCCCGAGGCTCGATCCGTTTAGTCAATGCTGAGGAGATCATGCTATATGGCACCCGTTAGCAGCGAGACAGCTGAATTCTTCGCCTTCAGCTCAATTATAAGAACCGGCATCATGCCCGCTGGGTATTCCTTTCCTACAGATTTTGGGGACGCTATATCCCTGACGCCTACAGGTGATGACTGGCTTAGGAGGCTGCGCACGGATCATCATCCCGATCTCAGCGACCCCGATGGTAAGGCCGCGCTCCTATCGGAGTTCGTGGTCGACGACCAGCTCCTCATCGACGTTACATCTTCCGATATCCAACGTGTGCGCTCATTCCTCGACCGTGAATGCCGCAAGGGTGGCTCAATTCGGTTTCCATTCGTATTCGGAAGGGTGCTGGACGACTTGTATTTGGAGATGTTCGGTAACGAGCCTCGGGCAAACCTTACATCTGATGAGACTGTTCAGTTCCTAAATAAGAGCCCCGCCGGGGTTTTCCAAGTTGGCATGACAATCGTGGGTCCACTAGGGCTAGTAGACTCGGGTGAGTGCCGATACCTTGTCCCGACCTTCTATGGACCGATTGTACACTGTACCGATCCGGGCTGCACCGCCCTTCACCACGTCCGGCTTGAGCCCGGTAAGACGGCCTCGCGGGAAGCATATCTAGACATCCGGCCAGAAAAAGCCGTCAATCGCGACCTTGGCGCAAGCCTTATGGCTTCTATCACACCCAACAATCAACACAGTACGGATTATCGCGGAACCCTGCCTTGGCTGCTAACAAATGGTTACTCTTTCTCCGAACGAAAAATCCTGCTACGAAGTCTGCTGGATGATAATTCCGACGGCCTAAGGGAATTTGTGAATCAAGCCATCGCCAGATCGCAGCACCTCCGCTCGGCACAAATAGCTGACCGTTTGACTGAGCCGGAGTGCTTGCAGCTCCTTCTGCGAGTTACCGATAGAACGTTGGTCCAGAAGTTGGAGAGTCTCATCGACAACGGGCAGATAATAGTTGGTGAAACAGAGGTACGCACTCCGTTTATGGCTAGGCGCGAAGACGATGGCATCCTTCATGTTGAGGCCCAAGCAGGGAAGCTCAGCGTACGGTTCATGCCGAAAGGGTACAGCCTGGCGCCATTGCGTCTTCGCACATTCCTGCGGACCCTTTTTGCTGACTCGGTTGAAGAGCTTGAGTGGATTTTGAGAAACCAGCCGGGCAACTCCGCCTTCGAAAAGCTCGACTACTATATACGATCAGCGAAGCTGGCCGACATCGTAAATCAGCTGGTAATGTCCTCGAGATCACGCTTGCTAAAAGCGATCGAGATTCTACCCTATGGCTCCATGCAAGTTCCGACCAATGAAGCAGGAGAAGGCAAACTTATCAGAACGATTCTCTGGAAGCTTGGAGATTCGCTTCCTCCGCCTCCAACCGTGGAATCTCACCTGCGCGAGCTAGTCAAGGTTCTTGAAAGCGGTATTGACCGAAGCGAGCCCCAAGTGGATAGGCTGGCACTAGAAGGACTTCGGAGCGGAGGCGCGAATCTGTTCGTAGAGCTGGAGCGAGTTCTGAAGCGCGCAGTTGAGTATGCCGCCTGGCTGTTGCTCAACGATCACTTTGGCGCAGATCGCACACATCGATTCAGGTATTCGGTAACCCGCGCACGTCAGTTCGCTGCCGCGACTTTTGTTGCTGCCGAGGTAAAGTCAGACGAATTTGTATGGAATGAGGAAGGAATCAACAGCCTGGGCATCCTAATAGAAGGCCTAAGAGTATTGGCGACAGAATGCGAGTCACTCTTGCGTGACGAATCCAAGTATCAGCGAGATGTTAGCCAGGATCCTTTCTTCGCATCGGCCGTAGATGTTGTTGACTTTCCCTTCCATCACACAGCCATGATATTGGACTTGACCGACGAATCGGCTAGGAGGCTGATCAGCGCCATTCGTGCTGCGTCAGCTGAGCTGGAACGGGGCCATGTGGCAGAAGCCAGGAACAATTTCAGCCACGACAGAGACGACTTCCCGCGGCCAGCGGAGATCGGAGCAGCGTGCGATGCCGTGAATAAGGCCATCGATATTCTCGCGGGTGAAGGGCTCCTTCCTAGCGTGTATGTTCTGTCTTCCTCTTCACAAGATGCGTTTGGCCGGGCGCTCACGAGAATGGTTGATGGCGAGGGCCGGGTGGTGACACTGTACGGCCCTTCGGAACTGCAGCTGTGTGGTCTTCCGCCTTACAATGAACCCCAGGTCATTACTTCTGGCGCCATAATAGCCGGTGGACTCCATTGCATCAGCCTCGCAATAGAGGAGAATACGGAGTTCACTCAAATGTGGGATTCCTATCCCCGCGACGTTAGTGCCAATGGAGAAATGACGCCAGATGCTCTTGAGGGCTTGAGTGAGGTCTTTCCCGAAACCGGCAGTTAGGAAGCATTCGCTGGTATGCCGGATGTAAAACCGCCGGTCTATCGCGGGGCGCTGCCGCACCCCGGCCCTCCTTCGGAGATGGGGGGCAGGTAGGGGTCATCCCCTCGCCCGGGCAGGCAGAGCCCTACCGCAGAACCTCCGGGGCATCAAGGGCTCGCTCCGCTCGGCCGGCGGAAGACCCTTGCCGTCCCGGAGAACCCGCGGTAGCCCGATGGGTGCCCGACCGCGGAGATGCCCTCACGCCCACTGTCATGATCGGCAGCCGATCGCGCGGGCCTCAAAGATCGGCGTGCGACAAGTGGTCGACTGCTGCCAAGGCCATAGCCAGCTACCGACGCGATATGACAGGTCTGGAACATCGCCCCAGCAGAAGGCTACCCATGGACTGTCCTGGACGACTTGCCCAAACCTACGGATGTCGAGGCTGGCCTGGTAGGCGGCGCGGGCGGCGGCCAGGTCCCCGGCCGCCACCGCGACGTCCCCGAGGTTTTCGCGGCTGTCCGACAGGTCCCGCTGCCAGGTGGCGTTGGCGGGGTCAACGGCGGCCAGCCGCATGCGGATGTCGAGGCTGGCCTGGTAGGCGGCTGCGGGCGGCGGCCAGGTCCCCGGCCGCCATCGCGACGTCCCCGAGGTTTTCGCGGCTGTCCGACAGGTCCCGCTGCCAGGTGGCGTTGGCGGGGTCGGCGGCGGCCAGCTGCTCGGCGATGTCGAGGCTGGCCTGGTAGGCGGCGCGGGCGGCGGCCAGGTCCCCTGCATCCGCTGCGACGTCCCCGAGCTTGTTGTGGCTGTCCGACAGGTCCCGCTGCCAGGTGGTGTTGGCGGGGTCGGCGGCGGCCAGCTGCTCGGCGATGTCGAGGCTGGCCTGGTAGGCGGCGCGGGCGGCG
>Ga0070698_100002157_pt1 | contig 21843 bp, 22 predicted proteins | sample KBSK1502metaG_FD_65477 | JGI IMG/M metagenome (GOLD analysis project Ga0070698, IMG submission 65477) | Corn, switchgrass and miscanthus rhizosphere microbial communities from Kellogg Biological Station, Michigan, USA - KBS K1-50-2 metaG | ecosystem: Host-associated > Plants > Roots >...
CTATCACGGCTGCGACGACGTTGCCGACGTGCGCGGAACAACGGCGCTAGGGGGCGGCGGAAAGGAAGACCTGAGGGACGGGATCCTGACGCTTCCGGCGGCAATCGCCGTCCGTGACCCCTCGACGGCGGCGCTCTTTCGAGAGCCGCTCAACGGCAATGTGGCACGCTTCCAGGCTAGTCTGTCCGGCGCGTTGCCTGAGGCCGAGCGATACCTCGACCGGCTCGCCTTCGCCACAATCGCCGAGGCACGGCAGCACGCATCACGACCCAGCCCCTTGATCACGCTGGTGAGGCAGACGCGTACACTGTCGGGAGGCTGATCAGCTCTTTGCGCGAGCGCGGACCCTGTCAGGAAACTTGGCTCCGATTTCCTTGGGCAATTCCGTGAGCCTCTCCAGCTTTTCGCGGCCTGCCTTGATGATACGATCGAGCGCCGCGTTGGCGTCACCGCTACCTGAAAAGTTTATCAACTCCATGCTGGTCGCCTTCGAGTAGGCGGCCATGGATTCGAACATCGTGCTCCAGATCTTGACGGCTGCGCCAAGGAGTTCGACCTGAAGAGCGACGCCCTGGTTGATGTTTTCTCGGATGTCTTTCGTCCGCGCTTGCGTCTTCTGGTTGGGTCGACCGAGCCTTTTCCTCTTCGCCATAGGTTGGCCTCCTTTACCGTTTCACTGATGCGGGCCTCGATGAGGTTAGCTGGTTCTTTGCTAACCCGTCCAGATCCTTGATGGCACTGCGAACTTTCCTGAAGCTTCGCTTTTGCTTGTGCCCCGGAAGAAGCGCCTCCACTTCACTCAGCGCATCCTGGAGAGTCGCCCGAGCCTTCTGAGTGTTCAGCACACGAAGCCTACGGCTGGCCGCAGGGCCTCGGGAGAGGAAGGCCGTCTGATCGGAAGGGAGCAATTTGCCCAGCTCTTTCGTGCTCCTTTGCACACTCGTCCGTAGGCCATCGATGTTTTTGAGTAACTTCTCGCTCGTCTCGCTCTCGGTCATGCGGCCACTGGCCGCTCGGGAGCGGTTCCGCGGGTGTTGCGCAGCACCTCGCGCGATCAGGAGGAGGCGATCGACCTCCTGACCCAACGGCTCGAGCTCGCCGGCGATGTAGGTCGCCGGATCTGTTTCCGCGTCGGGTTGAATCTGCAGAAGAAGAGCGGTGAGATTCCGCTCCAGTTCTCCGGTGAAGTAAATGGCAGAGTCCCCGGGGAGCTTCACCATGGACCGAACGTAGGTTTGGACGGCCGCGATCAGATCCTGGGCGAGGACGTCGGCAATCGGGTCGTTCCCGGCCGGACGGGTCTTGGAGTCGGTGGCTGTGGCGGACCGGGCCAGCGCCGTGGTTGTAACGATCTCGGTCGCCAGCCTTGAGGTCCGCTCCAGCGACTCCTTGAACCAGAAGCTGGCGGTGTGCAGCCCGGCGACGGGAACAAGGGCAAGCGCCAGGAGGGCGTCGCGGAGGTTGTCTGCGTAGGTCTTTCGGTTCGCCAAAACTCTCCCCATGCACCGTCGTACAGCAGGTGCAGACAAGGGTCTACAACGCGCGGAGTCTAGGCTCGACCCTCGCTGGTGTCAAGTTCTTCCTAGGCCGGCATGCGTTATAGTGGCGGCGAGTTCCACACGCGGGCAAGCCGTCACCTTGGAGGTGTAGGCGATATGAGCTCACCAGGCGACAGGCGTGGAAAGGTCGTCATTGCCGGAGCAGGGATCGCTGGCATGACGGCAGCCTTGTACCTCCTCGAGGCGGGGTTCGACGTCACAATTCTCGAGAAGTGCGATCACGTAGGCGGCAAGTTCGGCGCGAGATCGAGGGGCCCTGACAAATCCACCGTGCATGAGCACGCATACCATTTCCTCGGCGACTGGTGTGCGAATCTCAGGGAAGTGGAAGAAAAGATCGGTGTGACGAGCAGGGACCTGCAGCCGAGCCGGGGGGTGAGCTTTCTGCGGCCCAGGAAGGCCGGCGGCTCCCTTAGCTCCCGCCTCACGACCCTCCGGCTCGAAGAGTTGGGGAGTCTCTTCACAGATAACCTCTACTGTGACGTCATCCCTGCGGACGACATGATGATTTGCTTTTATTCGCTGCTCGACCTCATGGCGTATGGGCGTGACCTCGATGAGAAGGAATTTCTGAACCGCATCACCGTGAACGGCTTTATGCGGTCCCTCCCCTACATGACCGACCTGGCTGCGCTCCTTCATCAGGAAGCCCTGATGAAGGCCTTCTCGATTCCGAGTTACGACACCTCCGTGCGGTCGTATCGTCGGTTCGCGCGATTCTTCAGCAAGGAGGGAAAGGGCCGCACCCTCAAGAGGCCTGTCGACGAGATTTTCTGGCCGCGCTTCACGAATGCACTCAAGAAGTACAAGAAGAAGTGCAACGTTTTGCTCAACACGTCGCTGGTGAAAATCGAGGTGAAGCGCACAAAGAAGGGGCCGGAAGTCTCTTGTATCGAAGTGAAGACGAAGGACGGGAAGGTCAAGTGCTGGGACCGAAAGCTCTTTGGTCATCTCCTCATCACGGTGCCCCATCTTAACCTTGCGTCAATCGTCGAGCAAAGTCCGACCCTATTCACCGCGGCCCCCGGCCTGCTGGAGGTCAGGAAGTTGAAGTCCAAGCAGATGGCATCTCTCGACTTGTACTTCAAGCGGCGCCTGGCGGAGATCCCACGGGAGCACGTCACGCTGATCGATGACACGCCGTACACGCATGCGGTAGCGGGCGAGGCGCCCGCTGGGACACAACGCCGGAGGTCCCCGAGGGCTGGGCACTCCCGCAAGTCCATGCTGGCGGACTCCGGCAACAGAATGGCTTCACGATTCGCGCTGTCCTTCGTGGACAATTATCAGGGGTGGCACAACGGCCGTAAGGACAAGACTTGGCTGAACGTGGTGTCGGCCGACTTCGAGGAGCTTGCCAACCTGGGGAAAGAAAAGGCGAAGAACGCGATCCTGGGGGAGCTCAGGAAGTATCTGAAGTTCAAGGATAGCGACATCGATCATCACCAGACCGATCTGCAGCTCAACATTGACGCGCCGCTGTTCACGAACAGTGTGGGCTCCTGGCAATATCGGCCCGATGCCGGCCTGTACACGGATAGCGTCAGCGGCATGAAGTTCAAGAACCTCTATCTGGCCGGTGACTACTGCAGGTCAGAGGTGGATGTGGTCTGCCTGGAGGGGGCGGTCCTGACTGGGAGGCGAGCCGCTCACGCGATCGCCGAAAAGGAGGGCTGCAAGGAAAAGGTTCCCGAGCCGCTGGTGCCTGTCGAGATCAGCGATCAGAAGATCGAGTGGCTGAGGCAGGACCTGGAGCCGTGGCTGCGCCTGGCGACCCGTGGCGGCTTCGGCGCTAGCGCGCGACTGGCGTTTCAGGCGGAGTGGCGTCGTGTAGTCTACGGTTCCCTTGCGCGATGAGTCGGTTCGACTACGTGATCGCGGGTGCCGGTTCTGCGGGAGCTGTCCTCGCGTCCCGTCTTTCCGAAGACCCGGATACGTCGGTGCTCTTGCTCGAGGCGGGACTCGACGAGATGGCGGCGGCTACCCCGCCGCCGATCGCCGGCATGAATTTCATGGCGGCTCTCGCCGTCCCTGGTCGTGCATGGCCGAACCTCGTTGCGGTGCGGGCTCCCGGTCGGCCTCCGGCCCTCTATCCGCGCGGGCGGGGCGCTGGCGGCAGCTCATCGGTGAACGCACTCATCGGGATTCGCGGCCTTCCCGAGGACTATGATCGATGGGCAAACGACCTGGGGTGCACGGAGTGGGGCTGGTCCGATTTGCTACCGTACTTTCTTGCTCTCGAGAACGACGCCGACTTTGGTGGGGACCAGTGGCACGGCGCCAATGGGCCCATCCCGGTCAACCGCCTTCCCATCGAGCAGTGGGGCCCCGTGGACCGAGCCCTCCATGAGGCGGCAACGGATCTTGGTTACCCTTGGTGCCCGGATTATCATGCGCCCGGCGCGACGGGCATCGCACCCGGGGCGCTCACAATCCGTGCCGGCCGCCGCGTCTCCACAAACGATGCCTATCTTGAGCCTGCGCGGTCACGGACGAACCTGACCGTCCGAGGTAATGTCCTTGTTGACCGCGTTCTCTTTGAAGGCCGGAGGGCGTCGAGCGTCAAGATCGTTGGCGGCGAAGTGATCGAAGCGGAGAACATCGTGGTCTCGGCAGGCGCGATCCACTCACCGGCTATCCTCCTTCGGTCCGGAATCGGCTCCGAGGTGGTGCTCCCGGTTGGCCGCAATCTCATCGATCATCCCGTGGCGCCGTTGACCATGGTGCTCAAGGAGAGCGCGCACCTTGCCGAAGGCCACGCCGCCGTATCCTGCGTGATCCGCTACTCGTCCGGGTTGGGCGACTCCGGCGCAAACGACATGCAGCTGCTCCCTCTCGGCTGTCTCGGGGTGGGCGCGCCCTTGGCGGGTCTCGCCTGGTTGTGTGCGGCGGCGATGCGCGTCTACTCCCGAGGGGAAGTGCGGCTCGCATCCGGCGACCCCACGGTCGACCCCATCGTCGAGTTTCGTATGCTCGCCGATTCCCGGGATTTGGTGCGATTGCGAGACGGCCTCAGGCGTTTATTCCGCATCGCCGCGCACCCTGCTGTCATGGCCATCGCCGACGCGATCACCGCGGGTGCTCAGCCCATCGATACCCTCTCCACCGAGGAGGCGACCGACGCGTGGCTCCATGCCAACGTCACCGACTACCTCCATGCCGTCGGGACATGCCGGATGGGCGACCCGGGGGATCCGGACGCGGTGGTCGACACGGATTGCCGTGTGATCGGCTTCGACAATCTCTATGTTGTCGACGCATCAGTCATTCCGGACATCCCCCGTGCGAACACGCACCTCACCACTGTAGCCATCGCCGAACGCATGGCCCACAAACTCCGACAGCGGCGGGTCGCTGCCGGTCCCTCAAAGACCTGAACGCGGCCAGGACTCACGGCTCGGGCGCCTCGATGCCGCCACCGAGATCGCTTTGCCCAGGTCGCTCAAAGAGTTTGCGACCTACTCTTCGAAAACTTCATCACCCGGAGAGGTGCGCACATGAGCACAAATGGTCTCGTTATCGCGGCTTTCGTCTTTGCACTTGTGCTGACTATCCTTTCCGTACGAAGTGTTCCAAAGCTCAACTGGGTCGGGCGAATGGGCGCTCCAAAGTGGGACCTGAAAGAGAGTTGGGCGTCCACACTGACCGCGGTGGGCGCGATCCTGGCGACTGCGCTATCTACTCCGGCGCTCCTTCCCAAGGAATCCGCGGGAATCTCCAAGAGCGAATTCTCAAGTCTCAGTCTCCTCTTCGCAACGCTCACGATCATTGGCGCGTTCACGTACAACGCTACTCGTCGCGCTAAGGTCACGCACAGTGAAGTGGGCGTGAACCAGGTCCAGTATCAGGGATACGTCTGGTCCTTCACCGTCGCCACCATCATGACGCTGTGGGCCGTGTCCGGGCAATTGATGACGTTGTTCCTTTTACTCTGGAATCTTAGTTTGCAAGGGTCCATGTCTTCCTTCGTAGCTGTTGTCTTCCAACTCCTTCTCGTGATGGTTTTCGTGGGGCTCGTTCCCTACACTTGGCAATGTGTTCGCATCGCGATACAAACGGGCGACCCAAATCTTCCACTTCAGCGGATGCTCGCGACGAGTCAAGTTCTCGGATTTACCGGAAGCCCCCGACCGACCGACCCGCCCCTCCCCGAGTGGTCGATCCTTTAGCTTCATGTCGCACCATCGTCATCTTGGGGATCCGTCTTTCTGGAGGTGTGAGCCTGGCCCTTGAAGCGGCTTTGGCCCGAGGGCAACGGACTGCGCGACCGAGCGAGCGCGAGGAGGGCCTTGCGTAGGTTTCGGCGGCAACCTGGTCGCTTCAGGCGGGCCCGTGCGCGCGGGCAGCAGCGGCGGTGCGTGTCTCGACGCCCAGCTTTGCAAACACCCGCTCGAGATGTTTACCCACCGTGCGGGAACTCGCCCGAAGAATCGTGCCGATGTCCTTGTTCGTCTTGCCTTCTCTGACCCAGTGGAGCACCTCCGACTCGCGCGGGGTCAGTCCCATCTGCTGCAGCGCCGGATAGTTGACCTTCGTGTCCTCTTCTTCGAGCACCAGGAGAAAGTCGGGCGAGTCGGGAATCAGCCGGATGTTGAGCCGCGTATCCTCTCGCCTCATGACAAGGGGTCTTGGCGGTTCAGTCAGCGTGTTGGCGTGGCCCAGGCGCGTCCCCTGTGCCCGCACCCAACGCTGGAGATCCTCGGGTAGCTGGTCCCGTCGCGCATGGCCACCGCCAAAGTACAGCGTCAGCCAGTATCTCGCCCGCGGGGAAATGAGATGCCGGCCGCTCCGGCGCAGGAAGACGACCTCGCGCCGACGCGTCTCCGGTGGCCCCCCGGCCGCAGGGGCTGTACGCCGGAACGCTGAGACTGTTTCCGCGTTTGCGTAAGCCGTCATTAGGTGCGGGCGGAGCACGCTCAGGACACCTCGGTCCCGGTCGGTGAAATCGGCGTCGCCTGGGCCTCGATCGAGCGCTATGGCGATCGTCGGGGGGGCCGGCCGCTGGAGGCTCCTGAGCATGAACGTCATCTGGTACTCCACCCCGGCGCGGCGGTAGTTCTCGTTGTAGATCTTCAGACGGTGCAGCTGCTGCGGAGTCAGGAAATCGGACAACTTGCGTGGTGAACCGTCGCCCGTCTTGAGGTAGTGAGCAAGCACCGGATGCTCGTGTCGATACTTCCCAGCGTTCAGCTCGAGGTTCGGGACCTGGGCCTCTCTAGGCTCGACGACATACCGAATCCGCGCTGCTCCAGGTTCGATCTCGTTGTATGACCCGAACGGGGCCGACACGACCCGGAGCAAAGCCGCGATGGCCTGCCGCGCGAAGGCCTCGAGGTCCAGCGTCGCATAGGTCATTCGCAGGCATTCCAGAGCGGTACCTAGGTCACGGCGGCTCAATCGATGCATTCTCTGCCCTCGGCTGCCGGACGGGTCGAAACTGTCGGTCGGTGGCGGAACAGTGCGTCAAGCTGTGTGCGTAGTCAAGTCGTCCGTATTCCGTCCTCGTAGGCCAAGCGTCGTGTAGACCGTATCTAGCCAGGCGAGTAGATGGGAGTGCCGTTCGCGTAGCGCCAAAATAGTGCCGAATCTGAGAGACATCGCGGCAACGCACGCAGTAAGCACACCTTTTGAGAATGATCGAATAGACGTCGGAAGGCCTCGTACGTAAAGTAACGTATAGACGCCTAATCGCTCCGCCCTGTAAAACGAGTTCGCCCAACTTTCGGCTCGGCGGTTCAAATGGCGAGGAGGGTGGATGTGGCGAGTTCAGGGCGGCTACGCACTGCCTGGGCCAAATGAGGGAGCTGGTTCAAATCAGAATCTCTGCACACCTTCTGCTGAGCACGACGCATCTAGAGAAGCCGCATCCTTGGCTCATTTGCAGTTCGCTCTGGAAGTCCGCTTTGACTAGTGAAGACTACGCAACCGTGGGGGAGAATAAGTAGTGGTAACTGCTCGCACACGTCGCGTTCTATGCGCTGCGATCTCCAGTTTTCTATTGTGTAGCTGCGCGGGAGCAGGCTCTCCGGGAGGCAATCTACCCGCCCCGACAGGGGCTGCGACAGGTCAAACAACCGGGAACGCGTGTAGCCGACCGAATGAGATACCACGAGTCAACAATATTGGTCTGCAGAGCTTTCTCACTTTTGAGCAGGCTCCCGGGGCCCGTGATTCGAAGGGCGCTCGAAATGAGGTCACAGTGCCGGTTGACGGTCGCAATCTGGCACCCCCATGCGCCTACGTGTCTGTTCGGATTACGGGATCTGTCCCGGCTCAACCGGGCACGGACTATAGGATCCAATGGGACACCGAGCTGTCGGACGATCCTAACAATCCGTCAAAAACTTATGCGAATACGGCTAAGAGCTACAGCAATCCGGATAGCTTTGACGTGGTACTCAAGGATGCGTTTCTCAGTAGGTTATCGACTGGAGACCAGATTACCATTCAAGTGACAGTGAGCCAGCCTGCCGAAGGGCCGTGTGGGCCGCGTATCGTAAGTTTCGCGACCAGGACGTTTACCCTCTATACTGTCCCCGACTACCGCACGAAAGTTATTGCTGCACGCATCGCTCCTCACGATTTCCACGCGTTTCCCTTACCGGACAAGGAAGTAGAAGAACTATTCGGCCCACTGATTGCGCAGCAATTTTACGTTGTAAGATTGTCTGTTCGGAACACCGAAAGTGAAACCAAGCTGATCAGTACTGGCATGATAACAGCGAGTGGACGCGCACTTGTTGAAGCTCAGGTCGAAAAGGGCAGCAACGCTTGCGGTAAGCCGGCGTACACGCTTCCCGTCACAGTCGTTCCCTCCAGTCTCCAGCAGACGTACACAATTCTTAATGACGAGGAGGTAACCCAGCCGAGGTCTTGGGTCTTCCGAGGTCTCGAGTTTGCCGGTTCGCTGGCATCGGCGGCCGCCGCCGCGTTTGGCGGATCCGTCGTCGTGCAGGCAATCGGATTATTCACAGGCAACGCCATTCCAGAAGGCAAGAAGCTGGTGCCAGATCGGTGGCCTGGCTATAAGAGCAATATCGTGCAGTATGCAATGCAGGATTTGATAAAAGTACCGTCTAACTCCATCAGCGATCATAAGCTTCTCTTCTTTTCAAAGAAGAACATACAGGGAATCATTTCTGATCAGACGTTTTATCTCGAGGTTGGCCGTAGTGGGAAGACGGAAAATGTAAATCCCGTGTCACGAAACATGTTGGGGTTTTGGTCGCACAATACCTCGGTTCCTTCGGTACATGTTATCTCCTTAGCGTTCGATAGTCTGGATCTCAGATTTGAGAAGGTGTTTGATGTAGGGAAGTTGAGCATCAAAGATCGCATCACGGTTCTGATCAAAGCTCTACCTAATCAGATCGACGAGCTTGAGAGGCTCGACAAGGAATGGGCAAGCGGTGTCGGAAGGTTCGGCGATCGGTTCACCGGCCAGCAATGGACCGATTTGAACAACCTGCTCACCAAAGGGAAGGGACTCAAGGATGCCTATATCAATGCCTTGGCGAAAGTGAGTGCGGACGAGAAAAAGAAGCTAGAACCTGACACGGGACCGAAGGGGTCGGAGCTATTGGATCAGACTACCGCGCTGGTGGCCGCTTTCGCGCCTAGTAGTCAAGCCGCATATAGGAAAGACATCATAACCAGCCCCGAATATGGACTGGACGCATTGCGGGTGGCTCAAGCGAGCGTGTCTCAGTTTGCGAAAGCCTTGGCAGGAGGTGCTGAACTTCCTTCAGAGTCGGAGCTGACAAAGATTGAGGTGGCACTAACGAATAGTAAGAGGGCGCGTGCGTTTTACGGGACGGCCGCCGACGCGCTCGCCAATAGTGAACTGAAGGCTGTGCTAGCGAATGTGCAGTCGACAGCAGAGAATGCAAGTGCGGCAAAACCGGCGCCTGATCAAGGCACGGCTACGGGGAAGTTTCAGGACGCGGCTGAGAAGGGGTTGCCAGTTCTCCAGCAGCTAATTACCACACTAAATAGTGCTCGCCCCAACAGCGGTTTGAATTTGATGGCAGCAGTCAAGTGGCCGTCGGTAGGGGGTGCAGCGAAAGAGGGCGGGAAGCCAGCATCGATTCTATTGGATTCTTCCACAATCAGTGCGCAGACGGGGCAGATAGATCTTACGATCACTGCACCGACCGACGGAAAGGAATATTTCGTAACTGTCTCTGGGAGTCAGATTCCGAAGATCGAATCGGCCACTCCTGCGGAGGTGATTTTGAAAGTAGTCGATAGTTGGAAGATCATTAAGGGCGGCAAGGCGACATTGACTCTAAGCGGTTTGAAGGTTGGGGAGTCCGTTGGTGTAGTTGTCCTGGATAGGGACAATAAGCAAGCCGAGAGGAAAGATGCCGTGGTGAGTCCGTAGCGCTTAACTGATTGGCACTCACTACCGGAGGACCGGAGATGGCTCACTTTGGAAACTGTCCGATCCCCTGTGAGAGAGTTCAGCGCTTGAGCATCGACAACGAGAACAATTGGATGCTTCGGGCTCGATTGCTATTCTTGGTTGCCGCGAGTTTGCTGGTCTTGTTGTCGAGCGGGTGCGTGGCGAATCACACGGTTGTGTCCGGGCCAACAGTCTCACCGACTGCTGAGGAAGAAATCCTCTTCTTCCTGTCACCGGCTTCGATGTCCCCCGACGGTCAATATTGGTCATTGACCGTTCAGGGTCGAATCTTCAATCCAACCGTCGAGAGCAAGCACCAGGCGGACCTGATCGATGCTATCGCTGTCCTGGACGGTCATGAAAAAGCCACTCCCCTATTCCTTGACCGCGCCAACTACTTCCTGTCTCACAGCGATAAGAACGGACGTGTATCCATCAGGATCGGTGCCGAGACCTTTCCTCTCGTGACGTCCGACAGTGGAGGCTACTTCGCCGCCCAGATCGTTCTGGCGAAGGAGATGGTAGAGAAGCTCGCGAACAACGGCGCCGTCGCTTTTCAATCCTCTCCTACTGCTGCCAATTCGAAGGTTTTTAGTGGGGTAGTGATACTCGTGCCGGAGGAGGGCTTGTCTGTAGTGACGGACATGGATGATACGATCAAGGACAGCCACGTCCTCGACCGGACGGAGCTGCTGAAGAATACCTTTGTGCGGGAGTTCAAGGTCATCCCGTATATGCCCGAGCTCTACCGATCATGGAAGCAGGCTCTGGGGGCGCGCATCCAGTTTCACGTGGTATCCGCGGGTCCCTGGCAGCTATACGACCCGCTCCAGGCCTTCACGCAAAGCGCCAAGTTCCCAGCATTCACCTGGCACATGCGTTCAGTGGACATCAACAGTTTTACTCCCGCCCATCTCGAGGAGTTGAAGCTGCAGCCATCTGTTTTATATGACTTCAAAGTTCGGAGGATCGAAGAACTCATGAGGCAGTTCCCGAAACGCCACTTCGTGTTCGTGGGTGACTCCGGCGAGATGGATCCGGAGGTGTATGCGTATGTCCTCCGGGAATGCCCGGGGCGTGTGGACGCCGTCTTCATCCATAATGTGAGTGAGCGACCGCTGGACGTGGAGCGCCAGCAGCTGTTTCCCCCGAACGTGGCAGCAAAGTTTAGAGTATTCGGAGATCCGAGGGAGCTTCCGGCTCTCGACACCTTCCCTGCCGCACACGGGCTTTGTAACTTACCCACTGCACCGTGACGAGCTGATGCTGCTCCGGACGGAACATCCAGGGGACACTGTCACGAGAGCCCGAGGCATGTAAGTCGCCCTTCATGATAACTCGCGCAGATTAAGCCCGCATCTTCGGCATCAATTATCGAGCCGCACAATCGATTTCTCATTCCTTACCGTCGGCTTACCACGGATTGCGTACTTGGCGCGTTACCAGAGGACTTCCGAGAGAAGCTCATCACTGCTGCTCATGCCTCAATAGAAATTCAGCCCGACCAGCGCCGGACACTACTAAGAATCATCGGGGCAACCTAGCTTAGCTCCCTTAGCCTGCTTCTCCGCTGGTACCCGAGGAATCTTTCCGGGCGCGGCCCGCGCATCGCATTTGACACACCCGCCCGCATGGTCCATGTTCTCCTGCGGGCGGTTTCAATGTTTGACGCGCCGCTCTTCCACTATCAGCTTCCCAAGTGGTGTCAGCTCAAGCTTGTCAGCACTGCCGATGGTTGCGTTCTCGGGAACCGTCTTGATGAGCCCTGCATTGCGTGCGGGTCTAATCCAGTCGGTGGACACATCCCGCTTCTCATAGTCCTTTCGCAATACATCACCGCTCTTGGCAATTTCCTCAAGGAAGGCCCACAGCCTATCCGTAAGGTTTGTACCGATCGTTTCTCCCAGGCGCCTCTCCGCTTCGGCGACCTCGACCGAAACTCCCAAAAATGACATTTTTACCTGTCGAGTTTCAAGGGCGCGAATCACGTCTCGCCCGTATCTGAGGACGACGACGATAGCAAACAGAGGCCAAATCAGAACTTGGAAGTATCCACGAACGAGTTCGGCAACCGCCATAGTTGACCTCCCTTCCGAGAGCCAGTCGCGCGCGAAACCCCGGAAGACGCCAGTCCGCAGGCTGCCGCCTTGAATGATTTGGGCATAGCTGGAATGCTCTCGAATTTGCTGCTCACCGGGAGGAGCTTTGGGTGAGTGCCGCCCGGTCGACCCGGAGCAGCGCCGCGATGGCCTGCCGCGCGAAGGCCTCGAGGTCCAGCGTCGCATAGGTCATTCGCAGGCACTCCAGAGCGGTCCCTAGATCACGGCGGCTCAAACGATGCATGCTCTGCCCTCGGCTGCCGGACGGGTCGAAACTGCCGGTCGGTGCCGGGGACTGTGCGTCAAGCCGTGGCCGTAGTCAAGCGGCGAGGTGCCGCGCCATACGTCAAGCGACGTATAGACCGCCAGATACATCGCACTGTATATGAGCCTGCGATGCGTGGATTGGTCCGCCCGTTCGGCCGGCTCACTTCGTGATTCGCCCTCATAGCGGCGCCGTGCGCCGGTCGTCCTCAGCGCTCGTCCTACTGTGCGTTGTTTCGCTCCTTTCAAGTGGTTGCGCCCTCGGGAATATGGGCTTGGTTCTTGCCGAGGTGACGCCTGCTACCAGGGGTTGGGTGGTGGATGTCTACGGAGTAGGGGCACTGCTTCGCCCCGCCGCTGATGACGATCCGGGACTTGGTGTCGGGGTGAGCCGGCGCTCCTACGTTTTTGCTTCCGACGAGGTGCCAGTTCCACGTTCGGGCTGGCATCTCTTCGGAGTGACAGGCGTACCTTACGATCAGGCTGTACTGAGGCAGGCAACCGTTGTAGGTGTCAATGTGCGGTCCGGCTGGCCACTAACGGGAATCACGGTCGGCTTTGAGCAGCTCACGATCACCCAGCCGGCCGACGTGACTGGGGACGCATTCCGCGCCGTGACGTACGTGCCGGCTCTCCCGTACCTCAGCTGCGTAAGTCTACGGGTGGAGGACCGATGCTAAAGAATGCCCTGATGGTGGCTCTTGCGGGATTGGCCCTTTCAGGCTGCGGACGTCAACTCTATCACTACCATCGCACCATCATCGGTCTGGACATTGCAGGGAACGTGAACGGCAACACCCCGAGCGGTCATCTCGTCCTCGGATATTCCCGGCGGCTCGTCGTGGCTTTTCCCAACGATAAACTCGAGCCCCAGAGTACACAGAATCAGGGGCAGGATCTGAAGGCGCAGGATCTGAAGGGCCAAAATTCGAAGGGCCAGGATCGAGAGTCTCTTCCATCCACAGTCTTCTGCACCCAAGTGAAAGGGAGCCTTGGTGGTCTGAGTCTGTTCAGAGAAATCTTAGCAACAGGGTATTCGGCCGATGCCTACGCGAGCCTCATGGCCTCAGAGGGTTCTGAATCATCGCGGCCCAGCCGGGCCAACTTTGTCTGTCCAGATATGGAGATCCCCAAGCCCAGAGGAGGATCAACCGAAGGTGCGGTAACCGACCAAAGCGATTCGAAGCCAGCGACGCCATCGAAGCCAGCCTCGCAGGGGGCGAAATGAATCTGCGAAGGATAGCCTTCCGAATCGGCGCGCTGGTATTGTCGGGCGCGCTAGGTTGCGCTATGGCAGGATGCGCGAGCTTTGCCTTCTACGAGGATTCAAAGGTAGGTGTATCCATAGGTCTAGATCCAAAAGCACCCGATCCAGTGGAGGTCTCTGCCTCCTTCAAGGAAACGGTGTTCGCGATTCTTCCGGTGAACAAGCTCGTCGATGGCGAGGGTGTTGATCCATTGAAGGGCCCACGGGTGGGAAGCCTGCTGTCCGATTTCGACGTACGATTCGGAGCTAATGCGGGTGGATCGGCCAACCTGACCGAGGACATTCTCTATGCCGTCCTAAGCCACGGGATCGCAACCGGCAAAGCGGCGACCATTTTGGCCACCCGCACTATGGATGAACTCCTTGCTCGGAAGGTCGTCATTCTCGATTTCGTGGCAAAGCTCAACACGGCGGATCTCAAGACGGCCGCGGACGCGCTAAAGGTCGGCGGCGTCGGCAATCAGGAAGATATGCAGCTCCGCGGTCGGATCGTGACGCTCGTGCGCGCTGCCCCCTCGGTGACAGCTGTTAAGGAGATCGAGACCGCGCTCCAGGCCAAGTTGGCGTTCAAGCCATGGACTCAGCCCGGCTAGATGCTATATTCGGTCTCAGTATCGGTAGTACGACTTCGTCTTCCCCTTCTCACGCTCCTCCAAGTGATTGCAACTGCGGATGGCGCTTCGCTTCTATCGACGCTTGCGTATGAGTTCCAACGGCAAGCTGCTTCTCCGGTGCCCACGTTTTGACTAAGCGCGACAGCGAGGTCTATTCCGTTAAGGATGAAGCGAATTTTGTATGGAGTCGGAGCATCGGCGAGTGCAAAACCGCACCGAGTGGAAGGTAGCAATGGGCTGGATACTGCTTGAAGGGGTGCTTTTCGGGGGATGTGCGTCCATGAGCCAAGATCCTGACGTTGTGCTAGTCCGTGAACCAGGCAATCGTACTTACAACTCTCCGGTGCCCGTCATGGAGATGGCCAAGTCGCAGTGGGAGTACGCTGTCCTGAGCGAGAACGTCTATTTCGCCCCCCTGAAGGGGCGCGTCGCCGATACTGGCGAGCCCACGACTGAAGTCCGGAAATATCAGACGGCTGCCCCCGAGGAGTACGCTCGAAGCTGCACTCCAGATTCAGTCGACCCACTCCCGTTGCCGGGCTGGACCCGGTGGAGCGGGTTTCCGAGTAGAGAGCTCTGGCAAGAGGCGCGCGAGGTCGGCCTGTTCGTGGAGGTCTGGGAAAAGGCCTCATCTCCTCCAGTCGTCGCGGTCGTCTTCCGAGGGACCGAGTTCACCAGCATAGAGGACTGGATCTCAAATCTAAGATGGTTCCTTAGATTCGTCCCTTTCTATCCGGATCAGTACACGGTTGTGGCCCAACGTGTCGGCAAAGAGGTTATCCATCGCTTGGCGCAGCGAGCTGACCGGCAGGAGTTGCGACTCGTGACTACAGGACACTCGCTGGGGGGAGGACTCGCGCAGCACTTGGCCTATTCGTTGCCCATTGGAGGACCTCGCGTCTCTCATGTGTATGCTTTTGATCCGTCACCGGTCACGGGGTGGTCCGCCGTCGGTCACGAACTGCGCAGGGCGAATGCCGAGGGACTTGAGATCGATCGAGTCTTCGAACACGGGGAAATCCTTGCGTACGTCCGCCTACTCCTCAGCTACGTAAATCCACCCTCCGCCGCCGACCCTGCCATCCGCGAGATTCGTTACAATTTTATTGAATCGGTCAACCCTCTCAAGAGACACTCAATCCGGTTCTTAGCCTGCGCGTTGATCAAAGCTAGCGGTCAGGTCCCCTTGCCGGATCTGCGCGAGCGCTTTCGAGGTCGTGAGTGACCGGCTGGGATGTCTTCCCTCTATTGGTAACAGGACTTGCGCTTGCCAACCGGTCCGACAACATCCTGCTCATCGCAATGACGGGAATCTGCGTAGCTCAAGTTAAACACTATGCGATCTACGGAGGTGTGCGAGCACGTGGCCCCGTAGCATGTGCCTAGGATTCCAAGGAAAGATCACTGGACTGCGACGCGTAGTTCTGAGTCGAGGGGACCGTAAGCATCGCTCAGTGGTGGCGCCAGTATAGCGGGGCCGGGCCCGAGCGCATTCGAGCCTGTGTATCAGAGCGAGCTATATAACGGAGTGCCGAATGGAGGCCGTTCTCCGGTAAGTCCTGGTCCGAGCGAACCACGCAGGTCACTTCTAAAAGGACTGTTTGGGGAGAGGCGGGATCGTGTTCCGAGGACGCCCAAGGAGAGACAGAACGCTGCTCCATCGTCTCCCTGAGCTGCGTCTTCGTTCCGGTTTAGCGACGGGTGTCACCATGGCTGCATTCGTATTCCTGGGTTCGGGCTGTGCGATGAACGTCGCGCATCGGCACCCTCCACAGAGCGTGTTGTTGCCCTGCGATCAAGAGGCGTGCCTGCGGGTCGTGAGTTGGAACGTTCACGGCTTGCCCTTTCACTCGAAGACATCCGAGCGTATGAGGCGCATTTCCGCCAAGATCACCGAACAACAGCCAGACGTTGTGCTTCTCCAAGAGGTCTGGCTCGGGCGCTTCAGGAATCTTCTTGCCCGGACACTCGAGCCTGACTACCAGATTGTCTATGATCCCCGGTGGGTCACGGGCTGGCCCCGCGGTGGACTCGTCATGTTCGTGCGCCATGGCAGTGGCTGGCGGGTCTTGACGTCGGCGTTTCAGCGTTATGAGGCCTCCGCCCCCTGGTATCGGCTGACTGAGTTCGACGGCGTGGGTGGCAAGGGTATCCTGACAACAACACTAACGAGTGGCAGTTTGTCCCTTGCAGTCGTCGACACTCACCTCCAGTCCCAGTACAAGGGAAAACCTTATCTCTGCGTACGCAGCGGGCAAATTATGGAGCTATCGCAGCTCTTGGAAAGGGAGTACCCCAGCACCCCAGTTCTCATCGGGGGTGACTTCAATACCGACGCCAAAGAGAAATTGTACTCGTCCCAGCTGTCGAAAGTGGGGAACGATCTCACGGAGGAGGAGAGGAAGGACTGCCAATGCGGGACAAACTTCGGCGACAGTGGGACGTGGCCAGAGTGGATCGACTATCTCCTCGTCCGAAATTGGAAGGTACGTGCGACAGTCCGGCGGATCGAGAACGATTTCTCTGACAGCCCCTATTCGGACCACGATGGACTCCTCATGCGGCTCTTATACGACGGGACGTCACTGCGGGCCGGGGAGGTGCCGAAGTGAGGTCAACTAGTGCGCGGTTGTGTGTGAGCTTCGTTGTCGCCTTCCTTAGCGTCGGATGTGCGTCGGGTCCGCACTCCGATACGCGATGCAATCTGCCACAGGAAACACCGAGGGCCCGGGTCCCTTTGCCCCAGATTCCAGACGGCGGACTTCAAGGATTCGCAGACTATCACGCACATATGTTCTCCGAAGAAGGGTTCGGAGGCTTTCTCTTCCAGGGCAAGGCCTTCGTGCCCAAACCCGAGCCGGAGGCCATAGCTGAGGCGTTGGCGGCTTGCCAACACACCCGAGTCCCGCACTTCGTCACGCGAGCGGTCGTAGAAGGCGCTGGAGACGGGGCGCACGGACCCGACGGATATCCCCAGTTCAACACGTGGCCACGGTATACAAGCCATACCCATCAGCAGATGTACATCGACTGGCTCTATCGCGCCTACACCTACGGTCTGCGCCTGGTCACGATCGTCGCCACGAACAGCGAGACCCTTTGCGACTTTACCTACCATCTCAATCCCTGCTCGGACGTCGAGGCCGTAAAACTCGAGATCGACGCCATTCACAATATGGCAAGCTACGTCGCCGCCAACGAAGGGGGCTGGCTGGAGATCGCGACATCGGCAGCGCAGGCGGAAAAGATCGTCGGGAGTGGCCGCCTCGCCGTGGTCATCGGCATCGAGGTGGACTCGCTTTTCGGATGCGGCATTGGTCCTCGCGGTGAGGTCTGTGACGACGCGGAAGTCGTGAAACGGCTGGATGGTGCCTACCGGGAGCAAGACGTGCGTCAGATCACTCCGATTCATCTTGTCGATAGCGCCTTTGGAGGTAGCGCTGTGTTCGACGAGCGACTCAATGCCAATCACTTTTACTTGCGCGGCTACTACCAGAGCCTGCGGGACTGCACGGACGAAGGCGTGGAATGGCGCTTGCGCGGGAAAGATGCGCTTCCTGCAGGAGCAAATTTGCTCATCTTCTTTCACAGCGGCCGCACCTACGACCCGCACGTGCCAGCGTCGCTCGTCGGGGCCCAGGGGCATTGCAACGGGCTCGGCCTGACACCTCTTGGCGTCAGTCTCTTACGCGAAATGATGAAGCGGGGGATGCTCATCGACGCTGAACACATGTCCGAGCGGTCGCTCAACGATACATTTCGTATCGCTGACGAGGCTGGGTACCCGATCATGCTGTCCCATGCTTGGTTTCGCGACCTCAAGCTTCCGACGGGGGCGCTCGGGGCCGACCCCGCCTTTCAGCAGGATCATTGGAACGAGCAACGATCAGAGATGCACCGCCGCGCCGAGACTTTGGCCCACGTTCGGCGGTCGGGTGGGGTTGTCGGTGTAGTGACCAATCAGGGGTACGTACTAGCGGCGCCAGGAAGCCCGGTCGCCAACGACTGTGATACCTCCTCGAAGTCCGTGGCTCAGGCGCTGATATATGCCGTGGAGCAGATGGGGGGAGCAGGAGTTGGTCTGGGCAGTGACGTCAACGGATTCAATGGCCAGCCGAGCCCGCGCTTCGGTCCGCTTGCCTGTGGTGGTCTCTATGCCGATCCGGGTGTACGACGCCGACAGGAGGAAGCGCAAGACAAGCGCCTCAAATATGAGTCGACGACGATTGACGGCAAACGGCAGCTGACGCGTAGCACGGCCGGGGTGCGGCAATTCGATTTCAACACCATGGGACTGGCTCACTACGGCATGATCCCCGACCTTATCGAGGACTTACGGAGCAATGGCGTCCCCTTGCAGACCCTGGATACGCTCCTCCGCTCTGCTGCGGCCTACATCGAGATGTGGAAGCGAGCCGAGACACGCGCCGAGAGCCTGTCGCTCGAGAAACGATGACGGCGAGTCTCGAATGCCATTTGAACGTGCCGACTGATCTTACGGTTCGGATGCCAGAGTGGAGTTGACCCGGTTTCGTGCTGACGGGACGCAACGCATCGCGCCCTCCGGCAACCGCACGCTCCCGGCCGTGATCCGGCTGTAAGTGTCACGGCTTAGGGACATTGACAATGACGGCATGGGCTCGGCGAGAGAGAGGAGGACTACGGCAATGCGAGAATCGCCAACAAGTGTCTTCGCAGAGCACATGCGGCGGGCCCGGAGAAAGGGGACCTGGCTTGGCCTGATTTCTATCCTCATCTTGGTTGGCTGTTCCATCAAGGTGCTACCCAGCCAGCTTGTCACCGGCTCGAGGTACGCGATCCCCCATGACAAGGTTACCGAAGAGGTGCGCCATCACGCTGAGAGGAATCAAGAATACCTGGATCATCTGACGCAGTCAGAATCGTCCGGCAAGGAGCTTCCTGGCGGTCGGAATATATGTGTTGCCCTTTCAGGAGGCGGAATCCGTTCCGCAGCTTTCGGTATCGGAGTGCTACGAGGACTGCACACGCGGAAGATTCTAGAACACGTAGATGTGATTTCTGGCACGTCAGGCGGTGCATATGCTCTGACTTGGTACTACATGCAGCACTACGATGTACCCCAGGGCCAGACGCCAAATATATTTGGGGAGCATGGCGGCCTCGATGACCTAGTCGAGCATCACTCTCATTTTTATCGATCGTACTGGTATGTACCAGTCGGTGTCGGCAATGTCTTATTGTCACCCTTGAACCTGTTGTTCAACGGGCTGTTCGGCGCGCACTTGAACACAAGCTGGTTTGGGCTCACATACGATCACGCCATCAAGGAGACATTCCATGGTGGGCACGATGTGCGGATCGCGGACCTGAAGAAGACAATTCGAGATCATAGCCTGCCATATTTCGTGATTTCGGCAACGGCCCGACTTGATGAGGATAATAATCATCAGGACGCTCTCTTCGGCCTAACCATCTTCGAATTCACTCCGTCCCGCTGGGGAAGCGGAGCGTATGGTTATAGCGACCTTAGTGAAGAGTTCAGATTGAAGGAGGCGGTATCGATAGCAGGATCAGCGCCCGACAGCACGGCGATCTTCGCGGGCGCATCGCAGCGCGTGTTTGGATCTGCGCTCAATTTTGACGTCGGGCGCTTCATTCCGAACACAAGCGAGACGTACGCGCGCGAAAAGAAACAGCACCCCGTCAGGAACAGTGTGTCATACGTTGTGCCGTTCCCTCTATACTTCTTATTCCCAGAATACTATCGTCACGCAGCGGGTCGACAGATTTACCTGAGTGACGGCGGACATCAAGAGAATCTGGCGGCGTTTCCGTTGATACGGCGATTGTGCGGAACGATCATTATTGTCGATGGCGATGCCGATCCAGAGTATCAATTTGAGGATTACTTCAAGCTGAAGCACGGGGTCGAACGCGAGATGGGGGTGGCGTTCGAGTTGCGCCCGATTCGAGTGGGCGGCCTAGGTTATCAAGACGTGGATTCGTTGGATTGCGATCCGTCTACGAGATTAGCTGGAGAATCAGTAGCCGGGCGGTGCGGTAGGGAAGAGCCGGGAAAGTCAAAGGGGCCGGCCGAGCCGAAGGCCAGCTGTTCAGGAAGTCCGGAGGGCGGAAGGGTGGAGCCGCTAGGTGAGAGAGAAGCGTCCAGAGTGACGACCTTCAATCCATGCTTACCGGTTATGGAGGGAGGGATTGGAAGCTTCCCCGTGGTAGAGGACGGGAAGGTGGCCTTCAAAAACCTGAAAGTGATCTTAGTAAAGCTGTCTGTACCGTTCGGGGATAACCCCGGCGCTCTAAAGCTTGGGGAGCGTGAGCGATTCATGGCTCAATACGGCACAGCATTCGAGTACTATCACGCCGCCAGAGAGAACAGATGTCAGCGGGGAGACATCATTCAGCCATGCGAGTTCCCGCATATCAGCACGAAGTTTCAAAGTTTCTCTGCGGCACAGTTCCGTGCCTATGTTGACCTAGGCAGTGCGATGGTTTGTCGTCATTTAGAGTACAGGGCGGGGGTACTGGAAGTTAAGTACAGGGAGGTGAGTTTTGAAGAATGCGTGCCGCGACACAGCATGTCGCTAGGGAAGTAATTGGTTTAGAGACAGAAGGCAGTGTCCATCCGGCAACTGAGTGCTGTTCTTGGAGCACGCCAACGTGAGACCAGCCCAATGTTACGCCTAGTGGGAGCTGCTGAGACGGATCATGCACATCGAGTTGCCGCCGATCGAGATGGTCATTCGCGGGTGTTGTGGTACTACGGTGGCTTTGATGGGGTGGGAAGCAGGTTCCGAGCAGTTTAGTGAATAAAGTCGCACCAGAGAAGGCCTGTAAGCCGGGTCCTGTCTCCCGGGGGATGCCCGGGGAGACGGTCATTTCTCTAGGGCGCCGGTTGCCCGGCGCCTCAAGCGGCCATACCCGAGAGCTCCACGCGGGCCGCGCTTCACCCGTCCTTGCGGACAGGATCGCTCTCCTATTGGGCCTTGCTCCGGGTGGGGTTTACCGAGCCGGCGCGGTCACCCGCGCCGCTGGTGAGCTCTTACCTCACCGTTTCACCCTTACCGTCCTTGCGGGCGGCGGTTTGTTTTCTGTGGCACTCTGCCGTGGGGTCGCCCCCCCTGGCCGTTAGCCAGCACCCTGCCCTGCGGAGCCCGGACTTTCCTCCCGCGCGAGTTGCCCCGCACCGGCGACCGTCCAGCCTTCTCTGGCGCGAATCAAAAGATCAAAGAGCGTGTGGAAGTGAGAAGAAGTATAGCACCCGGAACAGCCTTCAATGTCCGCCGCCGTTCTCACCCAGCAGATCTATCGCCTCACGTCGGCGTCCCGGACTGACGTGTGTGTAGACCTCGGTCGTCTCGAGCGACTCGTGGCCGAGGAGCGTCTGGATGACACGCAGGTCGGCACGGCGGTTGAGGAGCTCGGTCGCAAAGGTGTGGCGGAAGACATGCGGGTGAAGCCGGATGCCAAGGCGACGGCCGGCGCGCGCGACAGCATTGATGATAGGCCGCTTGCCGATCCGTCCCCGCGAGGACACAAAGAGCGGGTCGCTGGCGGTCAACGGCCCTCGCCCGGCGAGATAGACGTCCACCGCCTCTTTGGCGACGGTGTGGAGCGGCACGACGCGATCCTTGTTCCC
>Ga0070698_100002158_pt1 | contig 21843 bp, 12 predicted proteins | sample KBSK1502metaG_FD_65477 | JGI IMG/M metagenome (GOLD analysis project Ga0070698, IMG submission 65477) | Corn, switchgrass and miscanthus rhizosphere microbial communities from Kellogg Biological Station, Michigan, USA - KBS K1-50-2 metaG | ecosystem: Host-associated > Plants > Roots >...
TTGAACAGGAACTTGAACGTCCCGTGCGGCTGGCTCCGGAACGTGATCTCCGGGCCGAACAGATAGAGCGTCCCCTGGCCGACGGTGGCCTCAGCCGCCGCGATGCCGCCCTCGAGATAGGTCTGCCCCCACGCCCAGCCGCTCCGGAGCGGTGACGCCGTCGCGAACCAGGCCACCGGCTTGATCCCGTGCTGTTGGGCATCCGGCGCGAGCCGCATCACGGGGCTCTCGTCGAACATGACGATCGCCTTCGTTTCCATGCCGAGCCCGGAGGTTGCGCTGTTGTCGACCGACACTTCGAGCAATGAGGCGGGGACGTAGAACTTGTCCCGCGGAATCGGACGGACCTGACCCTCCGATGTACGCTCGATCAGGTGGTCCTCCACCGGCAAGTGGAGGTGTTGGGCCAGCGCGATCGAGCCCCCGATCGTCACGACTCGGCCACCCGCCTCCAGGAAGGCCTTGATCTGCGGCATCGTTTTCTCGACGGTGACCCGGCCGGTCATCGCCTTGAGGCTGTCCGGAAGGTCGGTGGGCATTCCGCCACCGAATCCGCCCCCACCGCCTCCCGGTCCCCCGGCTCCGGAGTTCAAACCGGGGATGCCGCCGTCGACGAACACCAATACGTCGAACTGGCTCTTGAGTTCGCCCGCATCGAGCCGTTGGGGATACACCACCTGAAAGGGGAACTCGAACTGTTCAAGCAGGAATCGAACCCACCCCGAAGGCATCGAACCACCGTACTGATCCCAGAGGCCGACCCGTATCGGGGTCAGCGCAGTGCTGGCGCCGGTTGCGGGGCGTGCGTCCATCGCCGCGACGCGGAGGCCCTTTTCGGTAGTCAGCTGCCGAAGAATGCGGGTGGTCTCGGTCGTGGCGGGGGCGTAGAAATCTCCGTTTCCTGATGACATCGCGTTCGGGGCCGGCCGGACCTCGAGCGAGCGCACCTCCTGCCGGGCTGCCAGGAGCCGGTTTACCGCGAGGAAGGCATCGTTCTGCTTGCGGCTGATGCGATATCCCCTGGCCGACGGGAGCGTGACCGCTACCGGGGGCTTGGCGATGGGTCCGTCGAGCTTCTGAAACGGTCCGTCGAAACCATCGAGGATCCGGTCGAACTTCACCCCCATCTGGTAGGCCAGGGTATAGCCGGCGTTGTCGTACGGCGCTTTGGGGGGGCCGCCCGGGTAACTGATGTCGTTGGGGTAGTCCTGCGGCTCGAACATGTCGAGCACGTGGGGCCGGAAGGCCTGAGCCAGCTTGATGACATAGGAGCCCGCGGGATACTGCTTTCCTCCGACCGTGAACGCGGCGGTGGCGGAGTGCACGTCGATGCCGGACTTCATCAGCGCGTTGACGAATTTGGTGGCGGTGAGGAAGTCCGGCTGATCCGAGGACAGGATGTAGCCCCGTGGATCGCGATCGTCCGGGCGCCGGAGCATGTCCATATACTTGATGTCCACGCCACCGCCGCCGCCTCCTCCTCCACCGAATCCGCCCTGACCTCCGGCGGCCTGCGGCGGCCGGTCCTTCGCCACCTGGGCCTTGAGCCCGTCGATCTCGCGCGGCGTAGTGGTCCAGCTGTCCTTGTTCCCCCGGGCGATGCTGTTGCGCCCCATCACGTAAATGTTGTAGAGGAAGGGCTCCCGGTACCGCGAGGCGAGATCCAGGATGGCGCGATTCGCCGTGATCTCATACTCGATCGCGCGCCGGAAAGGCCAGGGCTGCGGGGCGATGGGCATCGGCAGCGTACCGCTGGCGAGCTGGCGGTCGGGCACCAGCGGGATGGAAATCGGGGTGGGATTGCCAATCGCTTCGGTCAGAATCCCGACGATGTTGTGGAAGTAAGCCGTGGTGCGAAGGCCGCCGTTCCACCAGGTCTGATAGCTCGCGCCGTCACGTTCGACCACGCCGCCTTTGCCCTCGGCCGAAAAACGGGAATGCATGGCCGCGCCCACCAGCGACAATCCATCCACCACCAGGGGATCGAAGAAATAGTTGTTGGGATCCCGGAATGGCGGGGCGAAGATCACCGTGCCCGCCGGGCCGGTCTGATGGTGGTTGTACATGATCTGGGGATACCACTCCCGGTACAGGACGCGGCTCATGTTCTCCGACTCGGGCTGCGCGTTCATGTAGTGGTCGCGGTTGTTGTCGTGCCCGACGTACTTCTGATAGAGCCGGGGCAGACCGCCGGTGCTGCGCTGCTTTTCGTCGGCGCGGCGCATGTACCAGCTCGAGACCAGCTCCATGCCGTCCGGATTGGCGGTGACCACGAGCTGAATGACGTCGTCCAGGAGGCGCAGCGTCTCCGGGTCATTCTGGCTGGCCATCTGCCACACGTGCTCCAGCAGCTGCTGCGCGCCCAGCACTTCGGTCGCGTGCAGGCCACCGTCGATCCACACGACCGCCTTACCCTCGCGGGCGAGGGCGCGAGCCTGTTCGTCGGTCAGGCCTTCGGCCCGGGCCAGCCGGGAGGCGATTTCCTTGTAGCGGTCCAGCTTGGCGTGGTTGGCCGGCGACGTGATGATCATCATCCACTGGTCGCGACCCTCGGCGCTCTTCCCGATGGACTGCAGGCGGAGCCGGTCCGATTCGGCATCCAGCTTCTTCCAGTAATCGGTGAGCTGGGTGTAGGTGACGAGGCGGTAGTCGTCGCCGATGTTCCAGCCCAGCTGTGTTTTCGGGGAGGTCGGGCCACCTTGGGCGAGTAGCGCGGGGACGGCGGAGAGAGAAGCTGCGAGCGCGAGCGTGGCGCGCGGGGCGCGACGGAGGACGGTCACGGCCATGGCGAATCCTGAGGATGTCGGGGAAGAAGGCGGCGCAGGCTCGCGCCCGGCCCGTCGGAAAGATACGCCGAAATCGAGTACCGCGTTGAGCTCCCGAGATAAGAGGTCAGCGACAAGAAGTGAGCGGGGGGCCCCGCAGTACCGCCAAGGCCCCCCGCTTACCGCTCACCGTTTCCCGCTCGTCGGCGCTACGCGCCCCGATCGGTGCAGGTCGTGGTCAGGCCCTGAGGAATATTCGGATTGTTGAGCTCGGTGAAGGAGACCGGCAGGTTCAGGTCGGGACCGTAGTTGCCGCCTTTGGGGAAAACGCCGGTCGGGTAGACCGTCTCAGAGGGGCGGCCGTATTGCCGTACCAGACGGCGCAGGTCCCCGAGCCGGTGACCGGTGCCGAACATCCAGAAGGCGCGCTCACGGAACAGCAGGTTCTGGCGGGCGACGGTCGTTCCTGGGTCGGCCAGGTCCGGCAGATCCCGACACGGGCAGGGGAGTACTCTCACGGTGTCCAAGTGAGTAGCCCGGGCAGCGTTGAGCTTGGCCATGAAGGTGGCGGCATCTCCCGCCTGCAGCGCCGCCTCGGCCTCGATCAGCCGGGCCTCGATACCGGAGGCGAGCATGACTGAGTCGCTCCGGGCCCAGAGCGTGGTGGCGAACCACGGTGTCGTTGAATCGAACGCGTTCCGGTTCTGGTTCTTGGTGGGTACCCGTGGATCCGCGGCGGAAATCCAGGGCATCCCGTTTATTCCCTCGACATCCGGCACGACATAACGCCCGACGCTGATCCCGAGCGCCCAGTTCTGGTTGTCCCGGGTGCCCAGCGAGAAGGTCGTCGTGTAGGTGTAACTGGTCGGAACAGCCGCCACCGCCGTTGCCGCGGCGGCGAACTGACCCCGGTTCACCAGGGCGCGGGCCTTCACGATGCTGGCCAGATTGGCCATCCGGGCCACGTCGGCGGCCGCGCCACCGTTGTTGACCAGGGCCGAATCGGCGGAGTTGATGGCCCGCTTGAACGCCGAGTCCACCGACACCGGGTTGCCGAAGACGATTACGCCGCCTACCACGTCGCTGAACGGGATCCCGTTGCACCACGTCTCGCCGATCTGGTTCTCGGCATAGGCCGTCAACGCGAACATCAGTGCCACGTTGCTGAGCGGTGCGGGCGAATAGGTTCGGAGTGCGTTGATGGCGTCCCGGCCTTCGACCCGGGTTCGGTTCAGGTTCCGGAACGGTTCGGCCAGGAAGCTGTTGGTCGGATCCACGGTTCGCGCATCCGCAGTGTTCCGTTGCTCAAAGGTGTCTCCGGAGCGCCATTCGTCCGCCAGCAGCCCCCCGAACAGAAAGATTCCGTCCGGTCCTTGAACGCCGACGGTCGCCGCGTTCAACCGGGAGATGACGCCGTTTTTGAGCGCAATGGCGCCCGCGGGTGACGTGGCGCTGGTGACGATGTCCGGGTCGTTGGCCCGGAGCATCGCGTCACAGGCGGAGAGGAGCAGAGTGGCGCCGAGCGCAGCGACGCCCAAGTGGCGGCGGGCTCGGGTGGTCCTAGCGCTGGTCATGTCGAGTCCCGAAAAGGTGTTTGCCATTGGCCGAAACCTAGAACGTCACGTTCAGGCGGAATGTGTAGTAGCTCACCGGCGGCGCGGTCTGGAAGTCGCTGACCACGCCAATGTTCGTCCCGTAGTATCCCGACTCGGGATCGAGCCCACTGTAGCCCGTCAGTACTCCAAGGTTGCGGCCCGACAGCGTGGCGCTGATCCGGTCAGCGGCGAACCATCTGGCCCAGCGGTCCGGGAAGGACCACGTGAGTGACAGCTCGCGGAGCCGGATGAAGTTGGTCTTTTCCACGTAGCCGTACTGTGAGAAGCTGGGATGCTGGCGCACCACGACGGCCCGCGCCTGCTCGTCCAGCGGTGCACTCGGGTCCATATCACCGCGGCAGTTCGAGCGGCTCTGACACCGAATCCGCTCGTTGCCGTTGAGCTGATACCCGCCGGCCTTCGCGTCCACCAGGGTCTGTACTCGGAGCTTCCGCCCGAACAACTCGAACGTGTTGTAGGCGGTGAACTCGGCGGGCGGAAGCGGCGGGCCCACGTACACGTTGGTGGCCCCGACTGAGACTTCGCTGCGGGGGTTTTCCACCAGCGACCCGCCGATCAGCGTATCGGGCACGAACGCAATCAGCCCGTCGCCATTCTTGTCTTTGAAGGTGAACGGCCGCAGGAACCACGCCTGAATCGGAAAGCCCTCCATGTCGGAGTTGGTGGCGCCGATGCTCGGGGGGTTGCCGCCGAGACTGACGATCTTGCCCTTGTTGTAGGAGCCGGAAAGCGTCAGCTCCCAGCCGAACTGCCGGCTGTCGACGATGGTGGAATTGATCGACCCCTCGATCCCTTCGTTCTGCGTCTTGCCGATGTTCTCCAGGCGGCTTGCCGCCGTCCCGGCCGACGGGGCCAGGGTGCGCGAGATCAACGCATCCTTGCTGGTCTTCTTGTAGTACGTAAACTCGAAGTTCACCCGATTGTTCAGCAGGGATGCGTCAAAGCCCAGCTCGAGCTCCGCGGTCCGCTCGGGCTTGATGCTGGAATTACCCAGCGAGGAAACCACCAGGCCCGGCGTATCTATGCCATCGACATTGGTGGTCAGCGAGCCGTAGAACGGAATGGCGTCGTTGGGGCCGGGTTGGCGCCCCGAGGCACCGTAGGCTCCCCGGAGCCGGAGGCTGCTCAGCACATCGGACTTGGGGAAGAAGCTTTCATCCGACAGGACGTAGGAAACCGCGGCCTTCGGGTAATAGACCCGCTGGAACGTCTTGCCGAAGGCGCTGTTCCGGTCGGAGCGAATTGCCGCCGTGAGGTAGAGGCGGTCCTTGTAGCTGATATTCTGCTCCGCGAAGATGCCCGCGGTGGCGCTGACCGTGGTGGCTTCGCTCACGCTGGGATTGCTGCCCGACCCGAGCGTGGTGCCGCCGGGGGTGAGGTTCTCCGAGGAGGCGCCGTTTCGGACGAACTTTTCCTTCCCGAACTGCAGACCCACCGTCGACTTCATGCCCACCTGCTCGCCCATCCGGTAGTTGGCCGTGGCGTTGGCGTCCAGCGTATAAGCGAAGAAGTTCGATCGGTTATCCGTCCGGAAGCCTGACCGGTTGACGACCGAGAAGGGCGCGCACTCGTCGCGGCGGCAGAGGTCGCCATCTTCCCTGGCGATGTAGTCCAGCCCGCCCACGATCCGGGTAGCCAGCCAGTGGGTCGGCCGGTAGTTGAACGTGCCGCTGGAGATGGTGCGGTTGACGTCCTGGTTCACGGTTTCAGAGAAGAATTCGTCTGGGGTGAACAGCCGGTAGCCGAGATTGTTCCGGGCCACGGTCACGCCATTGCCGGGAGTCACCAGGTTGTTCTTGAACCCGGGGCCGCCGTAGAGATTCGAGCCGAGTCCGGTGGTGTTGTTGTCGGTCTGCGGGAGCCGCTGGGTGCTGCTCACGAAACCGGTGTTGACCTGCACGTCGGCCTTTTCGCTGACGTTCACGCTCACGTTGGCGCGGACGTTCGTCTTCCGGAGGCCGTTCGGATGGAGCTGCTCATAGGGGACCTTATTGATGTTCCGCGTGGCGATGAGCCGGTTCTCGAACGCGTTGGGCATCGTGACCACGCCGACCTCGTCCTCCCACTCTCCAGCCAGGTAGTACCGGATAGCGTCGGTGCCGCCGCTCACCTGGAGTCCGTACTGCTGCCGGTTGCCGGTGCTGAGCGGGGAGGAGTCCTTGTCTGCCCACGGATTGAACTTCGTGAGGCTGTCCACCGCGCAAATCCGGGCGATCTGGTCGGAGAGCCGGCAGACCGTCGCGTTGCTGGCGGTGGATGAGCCGGTCCGCCAGGACCGGTAGTTGAACGGGTAGGTGTTGTTGTCCTTGATCGCGCCCCGCTCGACGTAGGCGTTCCATACAGGCCGCCCCGCCTTGCCCTTCTTGGTCTTGATGACGATCACCCCGTTGGCCGCGTCGGTCCCGTAGAGCGTGGACGCGGAGGGCCCCTTCACGACGTCGATGGATTCGATGTCTTCCGGGTTGAGATCGTTGACCCGGCCGGGGTTGGTGCCGCCGATGCCGATCGAGGAAGAGTTCACGTCGGAGGTGACCCGGATGCCGTCGACCACGTAGATCGGGTTGTTCGACAGCGAGAGCGAGCTGTTCCCGCGGATCCGGACCCGGGCTCCGGCGCCGGTCATGTTGCCCGGAAGCACCTGAACCCCCGGGGCCTTGGCCACCAGCAGGTCAGCCATGTTGGCGATCGGAGTGGTCTTGACCAGCTCAGTGGCGTCCACGGTGGAAACCGCGTTACCCACTTCGCGCTTCGCCTGGTCTCCCGTGGCCGTGACCACCACCTCGTCGAGTGAGAAGGGGGTGAGCAACAAGGTGAAGTCCACCGTGGCGGTCCCGCCGTCGGTCATGGTCACCGGCTTGGTGCCGGAGGCGTAGCCGATGGTGGAAGCACGCAACTGGTGGGTTCCGGCCGGCACGCCCGCGAGACGATAGCGGCCCTCGGCGTTGGTCACGGTTGTGAGGCTGGTGCCGACCACCACTACCCGTGCGCCGATGAGCGCGGTGCCGTTGCCCTGGTCGGTGATCCTGCCGGACACGATGCCTTGCGCCGCGGCGGATGTCGCCAATCCAATGACGAGGCCGAGCGAGAGCAGCGCCCGGCGGCCGGAACTGCGAAGTCCTGCGGTGGTCATGATGGACTGTCCCTCGAGAGGGTTGAGAAGCTGCGCGCCCGGGCCGGTTGGGATCGACACCAGGAATCTATTTCATAGGGCACGGCGCATGCCGTCTTCGCCTTGCCCCGAATGCGTTGTCCTGCAAGCAGTTGGATCACGGTCATCCGCCCATCCGTGTACTTTCGACACGAAGAGGCGGACAGGATTCATGTGAAGCTGACACGGCAACTTAGAAGGGCGCCGGCCGGGGCCGACGGGAACCGCTGAATAATGCGTCCGGAGTCGCGGGGGATCAACCCTCGGAAAACTGAGTCGGAACCCTTCCGGCCAGCTCGAGCAGCTCCTTGGCCGCCGAGGCGTAGGGCAGGAGGGCGGTCAGGCTTCCCTTGGCGAGCCGGATGCTTCCGGTCATGAGTGCCTGCACCGGCGAGCCCCCTGTGGCGAGCACCTGCTTCCACGCCGCAAGGCCCCCGGTGAATACAAAGGCCGCTTCGTCCAGGCCATCGGGGTCCGCGGTCCGCGCCGACCGGCAGTGACCGTGCCAGAGATCGAGGAGCACGGCGCGGCGAGCGGCCCGGTCGGAATCCTCGAGCACCAGCGCCACCGCACCCTCCCAGCGCTCCGCCGTGGTCCGATAGGCATCGCTGGCGTTGAGCTCCCTCGCCCAGGCCTCCGCCCACAATTGTGAAAACGCCTCGAGGTACACACACCGCTCCCAGTTCGTGAGACAAGCGCGCCGGGTCCGAATGGAGGACCCGGCGCGCGGAGTAAGGTACACCGGTTGGATGCAAGGACCGCCAGACTCTAGGGCGACCGCCGGAGGTTCATGCTGCCGTTGACGGTGCTGAGACTCAAATAGCGCCCGCCCTGGCCGATGGTGCCGCTCATGTGCCGCGGCCCCCAGCGGCCGCGGATGGTGAGAGGGAATTCGGTGTTCATGGAGCCGTTCACGGTGGAGGCATCGACCTCCAAATCCGCGCCGGCAGGCAAGTCGATGGTGATGCCGCCGTTGACGGTCTCGAATTCCACGTCGCCCTTCCAGTCGGTGCGTCCCATGCGCGCGTCGATGGAGCCGTTCACGGTGGAGCCGGTGGCCCACGACGTGGTTTCGACGGTGATGTCGCCGTTGACGGTATGCACTTCGGATTCCGCGGTGAGCCGCCGCGCGACCACATCACCGTTCACTGTCCGCCCGGTGAACTTGACCCCCTCCGGGACCCGGATGGTCCAGGTCACCTGCACATCATTGTTGTTGTTATTGTTGCGGCCCTTGCCGCCTTCCCGGCACTCGTTGGGCTCCCTCCGGGGCGCGTCAGGATATACCGCGCAGATGGTGACGCCGTCGGGGTGCTCGATCACTTCGATTCGTACTGTCTCAGGGTCGCTCCTGCGCCCCTTCTTCACGGCGAGGACTTCCACCTCGCGTCCCCCGGTTCCGGAGGCGTCGATCGAGCCATTGATGCCGACGATTTCGATGGTTTTACCCGCTGGCAGGGCCCGGCGCCACTGAAAGTCGGCGGATTGGACGGGCCGGGCGGGGCCCACGTGCAAGGCGGCAAGGGCGATCAGGGCGGAAACGGACATGGGGCTCTCCCGTGGCTCGGATGCGTGTGGCCAGAAGCGACGTACGGCCCGGGGGCTCGCCGGGATTCAATTGTCACCTGTGGGATACGACCGGCCGGGGGAGCGTTGGAAGTATCTTTGTTTGTCCGGTCCTCCTGGAGCTTGTCCGCATGACCAGCCTCGCGCCCGCAACGGTCCGCGCGCCCACTGGCACGACCCTGTCCTGCAAGGGGTGGCACCAGGAGGCGGCCCTCCGGATGCTGATGAACAACCTCGACCCGGCCGTGGCAGAGCGCCCCGACGAGCTGGTGGTCTACGGCGGTACCGGGAAGGCCGCCCGAAACTGGGCCTGCTTCGAAAAGATCGTGGAGACGCTTCGCCGTCTGGACAACGATGAAACGTTGCTGGTGCAGAGCGGGAAGCCGGTCGGGGTGTTCCGCACTCACGACGAAGCTCCGCGCGTCCTGATCGCGAACGCTCACCTCGTCCCCCGTTGGGCAACGTGGGACGAATTCCGCCGGCTCGAGGCGATGGGCCTGACGATGTACGGCCAGATGACGGCCGGCTCGTGGATCTACATCGGCACCCAGGGCATCCTGCAGGGCACCTATGAAACCTTCGCCGAATGCGCCCGGCGCTATTTCGGCGGCACCCTGGCCGGACGGCTGATCGTGACCGGCGGATTGGGCGGCATGGGCGGGGCCCAGCCGCTTGCGGCCACCATGAATGGCGGCGTGCTCCTCGGCGTTGACGTGGATCCGGCACGGGTGGCCCGGCGGGTCGAGAGTGGGTACTGCGACCGGATGACCACCGATTTGGGGGAAGCACTCGACCTCACCCAGACCGCACGTTCGGCCAAACGCCCCCTCTCGGTCGGCCTGGTAGGAAACATCGCCACGGTTCTCCCCGAGCTGGTCCGGCGCGGTGTGCCGGTGGACGTGGTCACCGACCAGACCTCGGCGCACGACCTGCAGGTGGGGTACATCCCCGCGGGTTATTCCCTCGAGGAGGCCGCCGCCCTTCGCGCCCGGGATTCGGCGGGCTACGAGGCGGCGGTGCTCGACTCGATGGTGTTGCATGTCGAGGCGATGCTGGCCCTGCGAGAGAGCGGCGCCGTCGTCTTCGACTATGGCAACAATCTCCGCGGCCAGGTGGCCGACGGCCGCGGGATGACCCGCGCATTCGAGATTCCCGGCTTCGTACCCGAGTTCATCCGGCCCCTGTTCTGCCGCGGCGCCGGACCGTTCCGCTGGGCTGCTCTATCCGGCGACCCCGCGGACATCTCCGTCACCGACGACGCTGTGCTGGAAACTTTTCCTCGCAACGAGCCGCTGGGTCGCTGGATCCGGCAAGCCCGAAAGAAGGTCCAGTTTCAGGGGCTACCTGCCCGGATCTGCTGGCTCGAGTATGGTGAACGCGCGGAAATGGGGCTCCGCTTCAACTGGCTGGTGAAGAAGGGAAAGCTGAAAGCACCGATCGTCATCGGGCGAGACCACCTGGATACCGGATCGGTCGCCTCGCCGAACCGGGAGACCGAGGGCATGAAGGACGGGAGCGACGCGATTGCCGATTGGCCCCTCCTCAACGCCATGCTCAACACGGCATGCGGCGCCAGCTGGGTTTCTCTGCATCACGGCGGAGGGGTCGGGATCGGGTACTCGATTCACGCAGGAATGGTGGCGGTAGCCGACGGCACCGAGAGCTCGGATCGGCGGCTCAAACGAGTGCTCACGGCCGATCCGGGCACCGGAGTGATGCGGCACGCCGATGCCGGATACGAGCTGGCCATCGAAACGGCGAGGGAGCGGGGGATAGACCTGCCGATGGTGAACCGTGACCCGTGACCTGTGACCAGTAACCCGTGACCGCCCGCCATTTCAGGGCCTCATTCACCGGTCACGGGTCACCGGTCACGGGTCACTCCTTCTGATGCCCGTACTCGCCAACATCGGCACCCTCGCCCGCTGTGCCCCGACGGCGCCCGCCGATGACGCCGGTATCATCCGCGACGCCGCGCTGGCCTGGGACGGCGCCACCATCCGCTGGGCCGGTTCCGAGGCGGATCTACCGGCCGAGTTTGCCGGCTGGCCGCGACATGACGCGGGCGATCGCCTCGTCATCCCCGGGTTGGTGGACTGCCACACCCACCTCGCCTTTGCCGGGTGGCGTGCCGATGAGTTCGCCCTCCGGGCGCGCGGCGCGACCTACCTGGAGATCGCAGCCGCCGGTGGAGGCATCGCCTCGACCGTGGCGAAGACCCGCGCCGCGACGACCGAGGAGCTCGAGGCCCGCTGTGCTAGCCACCTCGCCGGGATGGCCCGCCTGGGCATCACGACCGTCGAGGCCAAGAGCGGATACGGACTCACGTTGGAGCACGAGCTTCGCCTGCTCGAGGTGTATCGTCGGCTGGCGGGGGGCTCCCAGCGGGTTGTGTCCACTCTGCTTGCCGCGCACATCGTTCCGGCCGAGTTTCGCGATCGCCGCGCCAACTACGTCGACTTGATCGAGCAGGAGATGATCCCGCTGGTGGCCCGCGAGGGGCTGGCGCGTTTCTGCGACGTCTTCGTCGAGGAATCGGCGTTCACGCGGGAAGAGGCCCGGCGGATTCTCACCGTTGCCCGCAAGCACGGGCTGCCGGCCAAGCTTCACGCCGACCAGCTCACCGCAGGCGGAGGTGCCGAGCTGGCCGCGGAGCTGGGCGCGGCCTCGGCGGACCACCTCGAGAAGGTCTCTGAAGCCGGCATTCGTGCCATGGCGGCGGCCGGCGTCGTGGCGGTGAGCCTTCCGTTCGCCTCGCTCTACCTGGGCGCAGGCCCCTTGCCGGCCCGGAGGCTCATCGAGGCCGGTGTGCCCGTGGCCGTCGCCACCGATTTCAATCCCGGGTCGGCACCCAGCTATCACCTGCCGATGGCCCTCACGCTCGCCTGTACCATGCAGCGAATGACACCGGCGGAGGCCCTGCGGGGAGCCACCGTGGTGGCGGCGCGTGCGCTCCAACTGGACTGGGAGATCGGGTCGCTCGAGCCCGGGAAGTCGGCTGATTTTGCGGTGATCGATGCGGATTCGGTGGAGCAATGGCTCTACCACCTGCGTCCCAACGCCTGCGTGCAGACGGTGGTGCGGGGACGCGAAATCTGGAGGGCGGCCTAGGCGAATTTCTTTTCGACGATAGCCAGGATTTCGGTTTCCTGCATCGCCGCCGCCTTATCCATTCGCTCCCCTTCTTCAAGGATCGACGCAATAGCGGCTTTGTTCTTGATGCCGCCCGCGTTGGTGCGGACGTTGAGCCAGGCTCCCCGAATGGCGGCGCGGGTACAGAGCGCTCCTACTCCGGCATCCGAGGCGGACGCGGGGTTGCCCTGATCGGCCATGGCCTTGAGCAACGGGAATGCACCGCTCGCCGCGCGCATGACCCGCCACGGCACATCCAGCGCGCCAAGATTGGCCGTTTCCAGCGCTGCGGCCCGGGCGGGTTTTTCGGCCTCGCTGTCCTTCGGCATCGCCAGAGCGGCCATCACCCGGTTGAACGCGAGCGTGTCCTCGTCCACCAGGCGAACCAGCTCGTCCTTGAGCCGCTGGCCCTGCTCGGCCCAGCGGGAGAATTCCTCCCACCGGGCATCCCAGCCGCGTTTGTGCGCCGAGAGATTCGCCACCATCGTGCCCAGGGCGGCACCGAGCGCGCCCACGGCCGCAGCGACCGAGCCGCCGCCCGGGGCGACCGACTCGGACCCCGTTTCGTCGATGAACTCGCGGAGCGACAGCCCGGCCAGGCGAGACTGCTCCGGGCGCTGGATGCGATACTCGATAATGCGTTCCTCCGGGTTGAAGCTGCCCAGGTCGTCGAGCCCCAGGGATGCCACGGCGATCCGGATCAGCTCCGTCTCGGAAACGCCGACGGAGCGCTGCTGTTTGCGAAGAAAGTAGCGGCCTGCCTCGACCATCGCGGCGAGCGGGATCAGCCCGACCAGCTCGGAGCCGGTAACCCGGAGTCCGCGAGCCTCGGCTCGCCGGCACACTTCATCGAATGCGACGTGCAACGGTGTGACCGAGAGGTCGGTCAGGTTCATCGACACCTGAGCCATACCGTACTCTTCGATGAACCACCCGATCGCCTTCACCGATTTGAGAGACCCCGGAATCATCACCGGCACGCCATCGGCGCCCTTGACCACCGTCCCCGTCACCGGGTCTCCCTCGCGCTTGGGGCGGCCGGTTTCCCGGACGTCGAACGCCACGGCATTGGCCCGTCGCGTGGAGGTGGTGTTCAAGTTGACATTGAAGGCAACCAGGAAGTCCCGCGCGCCGATCACGGTGGCTCCGCTCGCGGGGTTGAACTCCGCCGGTCCAAAGTCCGGCTTCCAGGCGGGATCCGCCACCTTCCGGGCCAACCCCTCGTACTCGCCGGCCCGGATCGTGGCAAGATTCCTGCGCGCCGGGTTGGGCTGCGCCGCTTCGTACAGGTACACCGGGATGCCCAGCTCCCGACCCACCCGCTCGGCCAATCGGCGGGCGTGACCGGCGGTTTCTTCCATGGAAATACCCGAGATCGGTACCAGGGGGCACACGTCGGTCGCCCCCATCCGGGGGTGGGCGCCGCTATGCTGCCGCATGTCGATTAACTGGGCAGCGGCGGTGATGGCCCGGAAGGCGGCCTCGACAACCGGTTCGGGCTCGCCGGCAAAGGTTACGACCGTGCGGTTGGTGGCCTTGCCCGGGTCCACATGGAGCAGCGTCGCCCCTTCAACCGATTCGATGCGGGCGGTAATTTGCCGGATCACCTCGAGGTCCCGCCCCTCGCTGAAATTCGGCACGCATTCGATCAACGCGGACATGAGTGGTCGCCGGTAGGGGTCGTTGGGGCTCTAATCTACCTGAGGACATGCAGATGCCGACACCAGACGCGCGCCGCTCCCAGAAATCCGGCTGAACCGTGCGCGACGGCTGGCAGCTCGACACCCGACTCCGGTATCTGGCCGCGCTGCTGATCGGCGCGGCCGGCGTCGCGGTGTTGCTGTCCTCGACGTACATCGTGAGAGAGGCGATCTACCTCCCTCTCTGGTGCGTGACGCTGCTGGCCCTCCTGTTCCTCGGCGTGGGCCCCGCGATCCTGGCCCAGCTCATCGTCCTGCCGGCCCTGTTCCAGGTCGGTTCAGGGCTGGCCGCTCCGCTGCTCATCCAGGTCGGCATCCTCGGGCTGGCGGACCTGCTGGGCTGGACGCTGGAGCGGGAACGCAAAGCCTCGGCGCGGCGGGAGAAGGAGCTGATCGAGAGCGAAACCCGCTACCGGCACCTGCTCGAGCAAGCGTCCGACGGCATCGTGCTGGCCCGGCCTGACGGCCAGATGGTGCTGGTCAACCAGCGGGTCTGCGAGATGATGGGCTACACCGAGGCGGAGCTGTTGCAACTGCCGCTGCGAAGTCTCTACGAAGCCGGTGAGCTCGACCGGTCACCGCCGGGCTGGGATGAGCTGCTGCGAAGCTCGATGGTGATCCGGGAGCGCCGGCTGCAACGCAAAGACGGGTCGACGTTCATCGCCGAGCTGAGCGTGCGTCGCACCGCCGAGGGACTGGCGCAGGCCATCGTCCGGGATATCACGCAGCGGCGCCGATCCGAAGCCGCGATTCGCGCCGAGCGGGACCTCCTGGACGGCATCCTGAGCACCAGTGTCGCCGGGATCATCGTCGTGAGCCCGGCTGGGCGCGTGATTTTTCTGAATCCCAGCGCCGAAGCCGTGCTCGGTCTCACCCGGGAGGAGCTCAAGGACACCGCCGAGCTTCCCCCCGGGTGGCGGCTGGTGAACCTCGACGGGACTCCGCTGGCCGATGAGGCTCGTCCGGCCCGTCGGGTGGCGCGGACCGGTGAGCCGGTGACCGACGCCCGGTTTGCGGTCGAGCGACCCAACCTCCCGCGGGTTATCCTGTCGGTCAACGCCGCGCCACTTCGCAATGCCGCCGGGATCATCACCGCCGTGGTGCTCTCCCTTTCCGACATCACTGACCAGTACGTCGCCCAGCAGGCGCTGCGCGAGCGAGAAGAACAGCTGCACCGGATCACCGCCGCGGTGCCCGGCGTGGTCTACCAGTATGTCGTGGGACCGGGTGAGCAGGAGCGCTTCGTGTTCGTCAGCGACGGCGCCCGCGAGCTGCTGGGCGCTACCGCCGATGAGATCCTCGCCGATCCCCAGCGCGCCTGGACCACCATGGACCCCGAGGACCGGGCGGCGATGACCATCGAGTTCGACTGTTTCGCGGCCACGCTCGAGCCCTGGAGCTTCGATTTCCGGGTGCGCGGGCCCGGTGAGCGGATCCGCTGGCTGCGAGACATCGCGACCGCGATCCCGCGCGACGATGCAGGCCGGGTGGTCTGGAACGGTGTGATCGTGGACATCACGGAGCGGAAACGGCTCGAAGAAGAGCTGCTCCAATCCCAGAAGATGGACAGTCTCGGGCGGCTGGCCGGCGGCGTCGCCCACGACTTCAACAATCTGCTGACGGTCATCCGGGGCTATGCCGACGTGCTCACCCGGGAGCTGTCCGACGGAGATCCTCGTCTGGGCGAGGTGCGGGAAATCCGCCGCGCCGCCGATCGGGCCACGACTCTCACTCGGCAGCTGCTCGCCCTGAGCCGGCGCCAGGTCCTGGTGCCCAGAGAGGTGGATCTCAACGCGCTGGTGCAGGAAATGGAGCAGATGCTGCGACGGGTGATCGGCGAAAACATCACCATCGTCACGGTGCGGGGCTCCGACACGGGATGGGTGCGTGCCGATCCGGGCCAGCTCGAGCAAGTACTCCTCAACCTGGCGGTGAACGCCCGCGATGCGATGCCGGGCGGGGGAACCCTTACACTCGAGACCCGGCGGATCATCATCCAAGCCGGCCGCGAAGATGCGGCGACCCGAGGCGTGCCGCCGGGCGACTACGTGGTCTTCAGGGTCACCGACACCGGCACCGGCATGGACCGGGAAACCCAGGCCAAGATCTTCGAGCCCTTCTTCACCACCAAGCCGCTCGGTGAGGGCACCGGGCTCGGATTGTCGACCGTGTACGGGATCGTGCAGCAGAGCAGCGGGGTGATCACCGTCGAAAGCGAGCCCGGGGCGGGGACCAGCTTCCGCATCTTCCTCCCTCGGATGAACGAAGTGGCTTTGCCATCGACCGACCCCCCGGTGCCGGGGACCGTCCGGACCGCGAATCGCCGCCGACGCAACACGGTGCTCCTCGTCGAAGACGATGAAGGCGTGCGCCAGCTGACTCGGCGCATTCTGGAGCAGTTCGGGTTCGGCGCTCTCGAGGCACGCAACGGAGCCGAGGCACTCGAGCTGCTTGATGCGGGCAGCCCCCGTATCGACGCGGTGGTATCGGATGTGGTCATGCCCGGAATGAGCGGGCGTGAGCTGGTGGGGCGGCTGCGGCTGCGGCGGCCGGAGCTGCCGGTCCTGTTCCTGTCCGGCTATACCGGCGACGAAGTCAGTGAGGAAGTCAGGGGACAGCCGCACCAGGCGTTTCTGCAGAAGCCGTTCTCGCCGGATGCGCTGGCCGCGGCTCTCGAGGAACTCCTGGCCGAAGGTGAGGCGGTGGCTCCCTCAGGGTAAGTCAGCGGGCCACTGCTGGGTCACGCAGTGGATTGCGCCCAGGCCCCAGACCAGGTCGATGCAGTCGATGACGGCGACGGGGCGGGTGGGAAAGAGATCCTGCAGCACCGCCTGGGCGCGCGCGTCCCGGCCGGGCTCGAATCCCGGCATCAGCACCGCGCCGTTGCCGATGTAGAAGTTTGCGTAGCTCGCCGGAAGACGCTGGCCCTCGCGATAGAGCGGCGGCGGCATGGGGAGCGTCACGACGCGAAGCGAAGCGCCGTCCTGGTCGGTCATCTCCCGGAGTCGCTCCAGGTTTGCCCGGAGTGGCTCGTAGTTGGCATCCCGCGGGTCCTCCTCGACCACGGTCACCACGGTCACCGGGTCCACGAAGCGGGTCAGGTCGTCGATGTGGCCATCGGTATCGTCGCCCTCGATGCCCTGACCCAGCCAGAGGATGTGGCGCGCCCCGAGGAAATGGCCCAACGCCGCTTCGATTTCCGCGCGAGTGAGCTGGGGATTCCGATTCGGGTTGAGCAGGCACTGCTCAGTAGTGAGCAGCGTGCCCGCGCCATTGACGTCGATGCTTCCTCCCTCCAGCACTATTCCCGGCGCGATCACCGGCAGCGCGAGCTCTTTGGCGATCCGGGTGGGGACCACATCATCCTGATCGTATGGGGGATACTTCCCGCCCCAGGCGTTGTAGCCCCAGTCGAGAATGACCGGTTCCGGGCCGGGACCGTCGCGGCGCTGCACGAAGATCGGCCCATGGTCGCGACACCAGGCGTCGTCGGTCGGATGGCGGTGGAAGAACACCCGGCCTGCCGAGACGCCGGCGACGCGGAGAACGTCCCGTGCCGAGGCCTCCAGCTCGGCATCAGCAACGTTGATGTGGACTTCTTCGTGGGGCACGAGGTGGCTGACGATCTGCGCGAAGATGCCGGGAATCGGCTCGAACCCGCCGGGCCACGAAGCCTCTTTGTGGGGCCAGCTGAGCCAGGTGCCGCGGTGGGCCTCCCACTCAGCGGGCATGCGGAAGGACGGGGAGTGGTTACCGCTCACCGTCCAGATACCGCTCGGTTATCCCGGCGTACGCGTCCACCCGGCGGTCCCGAAGAAACGGCCAGTGGGTGCGGACCAGGTCGACCCGCCCCAGCTCGCACGGCACGATCAGCAGCTCCTCGTCCTGACCGGCGCGCGCGAGGATGCGGCCATCCGGATCGGCGACGAAGCTCCCGCCCCAGAACTCGAGCCCTCCGGCCGGTCCCGCCTCGAAGCCGACCCGATTCACCGCCGCCACGAATACCCCATTCGCGATCGCGTGGGAGCGCTGCATGGTCTCCCAGGCCTGCTGCTGTCGCTCGCCGAATTCGGCCTTTTCCGGCGGCAGCCATCCGATGGCCGTGGGGTAGAACAGGATCTCCGCCCCCTGGAGCGCGGTGAGCCGAGCTCCCTCGGGATACCACTGGTCCCAGCAGACCAGCACACCGATTCGGCCGACCCGGGTGTCCCAGGCTCGGAAGCCCAGGTCTCCGGGCGTGAAATAGAACTTCTCGAAGTACTGGGGATCGTCCGGGATGTGCATCTTGCGGTACTTGCCCAGGTACCGGCCGTCGGCGTCGATGATGACGGCGGTGTTGTGGTAGAGCCCCTTCGCGCGTTTCTCGAACAGGGACGCGACGATCACCACGCCCAGCTCGGCGGCGAGCGCGCTCAACCGCTCCGTCGTCGGACCGGGAACCGCCTCGGCGAGCTTGAAGAACTCGTGGTCTTCACTCTGACAGAAGTACGGCCCCAGGAACAGCTCCTGGGTACACACGATCTGTGCGCCGCGCGCCGCCGCCTCGCGAATCTTCGCGATGGTGCGCTCCAGGTTTTCCGCGGCATCGGGCCCGCCGCGCATCTGCGGCAGTCCAACCACGACGCTGCGCGCCGGCGACTGAGTGGTCATGGCGGCGAAAGCTAATGATATTGCGGGCCATGTCACGGACTGCGCGCACCGCCACGATCCTCCTGCTGCTCGGCGCGCCGCGCGCCGCGCCGGCCCAGTCGCTGACCTGGGCCACCTCCGCCACGCTCTACGGCGACAACACCGAGTTCTTCACGCCGTACCGCGTTGGTGAGACGATTCTGGGCGGACAGTTCACCTCCGCGCTCCGGTTCCGGACCGGCCCGCGCACCGCCTTCCACCTCGGCGTGTTCGGAGATCACCGCTCCGGCAGCGACGAGTTTGTCGCGACCGTCCTGCCGATCATCCGCTTCCAGTACCACACGCGCGCGTCCACCGGGGCGCTGGGGGCCCTCTTTCCGGAGCGGCGCCACGGGTTCCTGGAGCCGCTGCAGGTCACCACGCTGGAGCTCACCCGGCCGGTCGAATACGGGCTCCAGTGGATCGAGCGCCGGCGCTTCTGGACCGGCGAGGCATACATAAACTGGCAGAAACTCAACCTCGCGAACCAGCGCGAAGCCTTCGACTATGGCTGGGTCCTCGCGGTGAGGCCGGCGCCATTCCTTTCGCTCGAGAGCCAGCTGCACGGTGTGCACCACGGTGGGCAGCTGTTCGACGCGGGGGTGCCGGTCACCAACAACTCGGCGGCGGCGTTCGGCGCAGTCCTCTCCGATTCACTCGGGTGGCTGGGCCGAAGCTCCCTGGGTGGGTACTGGCTTCGGAGCTCGGGGAACATCGATCCCGACGCTCCTCCCGGGCGACCCCGGAAGGGACACGGATGGTACCTGCGTGCCTCGGTGGCCCCGCGGGGCTGGTTCGAGCTGTTCTCGATTTCCTGGTGGGGCAGGGACTTCCTGTCGGCCGAGGGCGACAACCACTACAACTCGGTGGGGGCAGATCCCTCCTACTATCGATCGAGGCGGAAATACTGGGAAGTCGGGGTGCTCCGGCGTACCACGATCGAAGGCCAGGTGACGCTCGATGGGGAGCTGCGGCTCCACCGGCTCGACAATCTCAGGAGCATCGCCCTCGGAAAATCCCGGTGGGAGTACTCCTACCGTCTCGTGGTCCGGGCGCCTTTCGAAGTTCCCCTCAAGTACTGACCGGTCCCTGAAGCTCGAGCGCGAACCGGGCTTCGCGGGTGGCGGCCGGCCAACCCAGCGTCAGTGATTCGCCCTGGACCGTGCGGTCCAGCCCCTTTTCCGATTTGGCCACGGTTTCGATGGGATAGCGCCACTCCGTGGCGCCCGGTGCGTTGACGGTGAGCGGCCGGAACAGCGAGAGCTCCGTGGTGAACCAGGCCTCGTCGGGCCACTCGGCGTTCGGCTCCCAGCGAAGCCGGACCGTGATGGAGCCGCTGGCCGCGATCGTGATCCACTTCTCGAGTGCCTCGAAGCGAAACGCCACGGTGATACTCTCCCGTGAGGCCTCAACATCCCACGAGGCCGGATCGGAAGCCCAGGAGCGAAGCGGCGTCCCGTTGCCGGCGACCCAGTCGGCGGTCGACACTCCTGCGGGCCATGCCCGTTCCTGGAGCACCGCCCGCGGCTCCGGGTCCACCGGCGCTTCGCCATCCTCCGATACCTCGAAGTGGTACACCTCGCGACGCCTGGTGAGCGTGGCGGCATGGTTCACCATCGTCCCGAGTGACGTCAGCTCCTCGATCGCCCCGCCGCGCGCCGGGCTCAGGACGATCGACACCGCGCCGCCGTGGATGCACAGTTCGTTCGCCCCGTCGAAATCGGCGTCACGGGCTTCCCAGGTGAGCTCCTCGCCGGCCCGCAGCTCGGCTTCCGCGCGGGCCAGCTCGCGCCAGACCGCCTCACGGAGATGCGGGAGGTAGAGGCCGCCGAACACGCCGTGCCAGTAGACATCGTTGCATTGGGCTCGGCCCAGGGCGCGCCGTGCGGACACCGGATCGCCGCGCTCGCGGCAGAGCGCCGAGAGTGCGAGCATCTTCTTGTGCATGCGGTTCGATTCGGGATACTTGACGAAGAAGTGCCGCCAGTGGGAGCCGCGGACCAGGCTTCCCACCGCGCTCTTGAGGCGCGCGTCGCCCAGCTCACGCTCGAGCTCTGCCAGAAGGGTGGCGGCCGGGACCGGCAGAGCCCAGCCCTCCATTTCGCGATAGGAGGCACTGGGCAGATAGGTCAGTCCAGCGGGCGCGACCTCCTCCAGCGCCTCGGAGAACGTGACCAGACGGGCGGTACCGGACGACCGCAGATCGTCCAGCGTGGACAGGAAGTCGTTGAGCCAGCCGCTCTCATAGACCCAGGCCCGGGTTCCCGGCCACCCGCCCAGCTTTTCCCCGTCATCTGCGAGTACGGCGAGCGGGTGACCCTCGGCCTGGCGGTCACGCAGATAGTCTCCCAGCTCGGCCGGAGGGCGGAACGGAACCAGGTATCGCAGCGACTCGTCGATCGCGAAAAGGGCGATGCTCTTGCCCCCGTGCTCGGTGCGCCACGGCCGATGCAATGCAGCGTGCTCGAGGCCGGTGATCAGAAAGTGCCGGTCGTCGACCAGCGCGTAACGGACCCCGGCATCGTGAAGATCGGCGACCAGGTCCGGCTCCCAGACCCGCTCGGTGAGCCAGAGCCCCGTGGCCTGAATGCCGAAGAGCCGTTGGAGTGCCTCCCGCATCCGGCCGATCTGCTCGAGGCGGTCCTCCCGTGACAGCACCGCCAGAATCGGCTCGTCGTACCCGGCCAGCAGCAGCTCGACCCGCCCCTCGGTCACCTGACGGCCCAGCTCGTCGATGAATGCGGCGTCGTGCGCGAGGAGCCAGTCCAGCAGGGGGCCCGACACGTGCAGCGTCACCGGGGCGCATCCGGCCCCGATGATCTCCCGGATCATGGGACGGTAGACCTCGAGCACGTGCTGCTCGAAGACCGAGTCGAAGTTGCCCACTGGCTGGTGCAGGTGCAGCCCGAACGCGAAGCGGATCGGCTCGGTCATCGCCGCCCGGGCTCGGAGATTCGGGCAAACCCGAAGCGGCCCGCCAGCGGCGCCAGCGCGCGGCGCACTTCTCGGGAGCCCTGGGTCACCAGGCGGTAGAACCGGGTCTGCGCGTCAAACGGGATGGTCTGCTCCTCGAGCCCCAGCAGATCGAGGGTGCGTACGATTCGGTCCAGGTCCAGTCCCTCCGGTGCGGCCGGGTTCTCGGGAAGCTGATTCACCAGCGCAAGTCCGATCGCCCGGCGGAACGGGAGTACTCCGTCGGCGACCCGCCGGTCCTCCTCCGCGCTCAGGACTCCGGGCCGGAGCTCGCG
>Ga0070698_100002159_pt1 | contig 21840 bp, 20 predicted proteins | sample KBSK1502metaG_FD_65477 | JGI IMG/M metagenome (GOLD analysis project Ga0070698, IMG submission 65477) | Corn, switchgrass and miscanthus rhizosphere microbial communities from Kellogg Biological Station, Michigan, USA - KBS K1-50-2 metaG | ecosystem: Host-associated > Plants > Roots >...
AGCGAAGTACCGCGCCAGGGGTAGGACGTCCTCGAGGCGCGCGGCGAGCGCTGGAAGCTCGATGACTACCCCCGCGACGCGCTGGAAGAGATCCCGCCGAAAGCGCCCGCTCGCGAGCGCATGTCCGATATCGTCTTGCACCGCGCTCACGATCCGTAGGTCCACGCGCCGTTTCGTGGGCGCACCGAGCGGTTGCACGTCCCCTGTCTCCAACACCCGCAGCAGCTTGCCTTGGGCGTCGGGAGCGATGCTCTCGAGCTCGTCCAGGAAGAGGGTCCCGCCGTCGGAACGCTCCACGTGGCCGACTTTAGAATCGACCGCCCCCGTGAACGCACCGCGGCGATGGCCGAAGAGCAGGCTCTCGACCATGTCGTGCGGCAGGGCGGCGCAGTTCACATCCACCAGATGACCGGGCCGGCCGCTCCGCTCGTGGATGTGATGAGCGAAGAGCTCTTTACCCGTGCCGGTCGCGCCGACCAATAGGATCGGGAGCTGGGTGCGAGCGTACCGCTCGGCGAGCACTGCGGCCCGACGAATGGCTGGCGAGATGCCCACGATCATGGTTCCACCCCCTTCGGCAACCGCGGCGCCGTCACGCTGTCGGCATCCGCGTCGGTCTTGAGAATTCGGGGGGTGAGAAACAGATAGAGCTCCGTCTCTGAAGTGCTCCGATCCGCGCTCCCGAACAGGCCGCCAATGATGGGGAGATGGGAGATGATCGGGATGCCGCTCTGATTCGCGCTCTTCTGCCTATCACGCAGTCCGCCCAGCACGATCGTCTGTCCGTCCTTCACGAGGACCTGCGTCGCCGCCTCGCGGGTTGAGATCACGGGGGCGTCGAACAACACTTCGGTCGTCGCCTGGTTGACTTCCTGCTGCACCAAGAGCGACACGTAGCCGTCCTGGTTGATCGTGGGCCGGATGGTGAGCTTCGTACCCACGTCCCGGTACTGGACCACCTGATCACGCGTCGGCGTTTCGGTCGGGAGTGAGCGGCTGACCTGCACGAACGGCACCTGGGAGCCCACGAGCAGCCGGGCCTCCGTGTTGTTCGACGCCAGCAGCACCGGGCGCGAGACGATCTGCACGTCGCCCTTCGACGCCGCCGCGCGCAGCGTGGCGTCGATCTGCGCGTGCCCGAGATTCATCAGGTGGATCACCAGGTCGCCGACCCCGCCCCCGACACTCGCCGCGTCCACCGAGCCATGTCCTTTGTCGACGGACTGCGGCGGCAGGAAGAAATCGGCACCAAACGAGAAGCTCCGCTCCCGTCTGACCTCAACGATCATGACTTCGATCAGCACCTGGAGCGGCCGGATGTCGAGCTGCTCGACGCCCAATTTGAGCACGTCATAGTCCTGCTGCGACGCCCGGATCAACAATGAGTTGGTCAGCTCGTCCGGCACGATCGTGACGGGCCCAGACAGTGCCGCCGATTTCGAGGCTGGCGCTTGCCCAGGGGCCGCCGCTCCCGCTACAGCGCCTGCCGGTGGCACGACATTGCGCCGGAGCTCGTCAGACAACGTGGGTGTCGACAGCCCCGCTCGACCGGAGAATTCGCCCCCCGCACCGAACAAGAGGTTCACTGTCGCCGCTACGTCCGCCGCGCGTGCGTGGCGAAGGCGAATGACGAACAGCTGGACGGCGGCACCTCCCTGCCCCCCTGCCCCGGGCGGTGCCCCCCCACTCCCCGTCCCACCCGCGGACGGGAGAGGACGGGAAAGGACCGGAGAAATTCGAAAGAAACTCGAGTCCTCTGTGAACTCGAGACTCTGCGACTCCACGAGCCCCTTGAGTAACTCCCGCACGCGCGCGCGAGGCACCGGTGCCGGCGTCTCGAGCGAGACCTTCACCGGCTGGAGGTTCCCCACCAACACCGGCTTCGGGAGGTAGCGACCAAGGGTCTGAATCACGCCCCTGATGTCGGCGTCGATGAAACGAACCGAGATGCTGTCGTTGACGTTCCGAACGGCGGTCGTGTCCTGAGCGGAGAGCAAAACCGGCGCAACCAAGACCAGAACGAAGAGGGCGGCAACCTCCCCCGTCCTCCCGCGTCCTCCTCCGACCTCCCCGACCTTCACCGCCATGGCTCCCTCACCGTCAACGTCCAGGTCGTATCGAGCCCGGTGATCACCACGCGATCGGGTTTGATCGTCTTGACGCGCAGGCCTCCGATGGTTTCACCGTTCCGCACCGGCCGCGGCCCGTCCGCCCGTGGAAGTCCCTCGACGAGTGCCGTCGGATCGCGCCCGTTGTCCCACACTATTCCGACCAGCACGAGCGCAGGCTTCGGAGTCGTTGGAAGAGCGGGTTGCACGAGTCGCACCGGGTCGTACAGGACCGCAGCTGGCCGGCGCGTCACCCGGAACGGATCCCTCCCGACGAACGCCGCGACGAGTGACTCCGGTTGCGCCCTCGGGTGGAACGTTGTCGACGGCGCCGCGGCCTCACCGGGGGGCGGCACCGAGACGCGCACCAGTGGCGACGCGACGAGCCTGACGCCGAACGCGACGCCGACGGAGCCGAGAGCAATGAGCGAGGCGTTCAAGTACGCAGCGGTCATGACTATTTCGCCTCCCGTATCCCGCTTCCCGGATCCCGCTCTCCGAGATACCACCCGACCACCGTCATCTCGACTCTCAGAGCCTCGGGTATCTTATCCGCCGAGCCCGCGTCCACGGCCGTCACGCGCAGCGCCCGGAGTGAGAGCGCGACCTTTCCGAACTCGAGCGCATCAAGCACCCCGGCAAGCCCCCGGACATCGCACTCGAACGCCGCCCGCAACGCCACGCGGCGCAGTCGGCCGGCGCGAAGCGAGTCGAGCAGCGGGTCTACGCGCTCGAGCTTCGCTTGATGACCCGAGACCGCCATGTTCACGCGCGCTGACAGGTCCGCTACGGCATCGGCCGCCGAGTTGCCGCTCAGGATCTTGGGCGCGAGCCCGACGAGGGCCTGACCGAGCTGCGCGGCTGAATCGCGCAACGCACTGGCGTCGGCCAGGTCCGCGCGGGCGCGAACCAGCAGCGTCGCGCGATCACGCAAACCCGTTTCGGCCCTGAGCGCGCGACGAACCCCCCACGGCACGACGCGCAGCAGCAACACCGCGCCGCAGACGACCGCGCCGCCAATCCTCAGCGCCCGCCGATCGCGCCCCGTCACGAGCCATCCTTGCCGAACAGGATGGTGAACCGCTCCCATTCCCGCCCTGCGATCGTTTCCCGCACGGCGGGGCCGTTGAGGCGGACGCCCGAGAGCACCGGCAGACGATCTAGCCGAGCCAGCACGTCCGTCGCGCGTCTCGCCGTCCCCACCAGCACACCGCTGCCGTCCGCGCTCCATGCAAGACTTGTCACGAAACCCGAATCCGGAAGCGCCCCAGTGACCGCGGAGAGAACCTCGAGACTCCGGCCCCGCTCCCGTTCGGCTGCAGCGATGGCGTTGAGGGTCGTCTCGGCATCGCGCAGCTCGCGGCGCGCGTCGAGTACGGCGGCAAGGGGTTGGCGCAATGCCGCCAGCTCGCGCTCGACCGCTCGTTGCTCCCACAGCAGCCGTCCACAGAACAGGGCGCCCACCGTAAGCCAGACGCCGCAGGTGGCAAGAGCGAGCCGCTTGGTACGGTGCTGCGCCGCGCGTTCCCGGCTCTTCCGTTCGCTACTCGGCAGCAGGGTCAGTATGGATGCGTCTGCGGGCACGATCGTCTCGAGCCACAGGCCGGCCGCACGCGCGCCGGCGACAATCGCCTCGACGAGTGGCTCCTCGACGGCCGCTGCACGGGCGACTCCAGACACTCCCTTTCCGAGCCACGCCGCGTCGGTGACCAGCGCCTGGCCGTTCTTCCGGAAGAAGCGGCCTGCCTGCTGGGCCACGAGGACCGCCAGATGTCGCGCCTTCACCGGCGGCAGGTCGGAGAGCGTCCGGCACTGCGCCGGCGGTCGCTCGAGTACGACCGTGAGCCGACGGCACCCCGCGGGGGCTTCCGCGGCGAGCCGCGCGATGGCATCGGCCAGTTCGATCACCTCCGCGTAGCTCGCCTCCCCTACCCAGGTAACGCCGGTGCGCACGGCCTCGGCGCGCAGGGTCGAGCGGCCGACACGCAGACGGAGCAATGCAGCTCTCACTGCGTCTCCCTCCGGATCACCGCCAACCGTCCCGGCACCGGCACCATCGTGAGCGTGACGCGCGCCACGAATGGTGTTCCGCGCACGCCTCCCATCACCGTGCCGACCAGTTGCGGCGCCGCGAAGACCGCCGAGCGGACGAACTCCGAATAGCTGGCGAGCAGTGTGCGTCGTCCGCTGGGAGAGAGCAGTCCCGCCAGCACGTCCGCGTTGGGAAGCGGCGTCGCCCGGCGGCCCATGATCACCATGCGGACCGCCTCCTCCGTCATGCCTGGGAGCGTGGCGAGGACCTCGGGCGGAGCGGCGTTCACGTTGATCGCCCCGATGCCGCGCGTCGTGAAAAACCGAGCCAGGCTCCCGACGAGCGAATCGGTGAAACCGCGCACATAGCGCAGCTCCCACACGTCCGCCAACGGTCCGTTCCGGTTCCCGGACGATTCGTCGCCGAAACGCCGAGGCACGGTGTCCGGGTCGCGCCAGTCGAGCAGCGCATCGACGAGCGAGTCCACGGCCGCGGAGCGGACGACCACCTGGAATACCGTGACGAGGGCCGCGCGGTCGGCGAGGTTGAGGTTGACCTTGACGGATGGATCCTGGAGCGTGGCGGTGCACCAAATGTTGCGGCCGAGGTCCACGGAGTCGAGCTGGCGCACTGAGGCATCTTGGGCATAGTGGGCCTGCAAGATCTCTCCGCAGGCCTCCCGTGCCCACGCCGCACGAGTGAGGAGCACCCGGTTGCGGGTGGTCGTGCTCCCTAAACGGGCTATGGCCATCGCGGCGCCCGTCAGCATCGTGATAGCGGTGAGCGTCCACAGGACCGCCAGCAGCGCGAACCCTCGCCGACTCATCCGCGCTCCCTAATCAGGAAAAGGAGCGTGTCCACCACGCACTCCGCATCGCGCATCTCGCATCCCGCCCTCGCGATCCGCATCCGCACCGCCACCGGAGCACTGACCGGGCTCACCCATTCACGCACCCACCGCGACTCCGCGCCGGGCTCGATCAAGTAGTCGAACTCCACGCCGGTCACGCTGTCCACGAGGGCGATGGGCGCACCGGGGTTGACCGCGGCCCGCAGATGTCCGTGCTCCGCGTTGAGTGCGACCTGCCGGCGCTCGAACCAGCCATCGGGCATGAGGAGCCAGGTGGAGAACACCACATGATCGGGCCGCCCGTCGAAGCCCCCGGCGCCGTCCGTGCCGACGTCGAGCGAGAGGAACGTACTTGTGAGCCAACGACGGGCGTTGGCGGCGCGATCAAGTGCCGTTCGTGCCGCGATTAGAGTCCGACCGCGTTCGGCGACGGCCGCGAACAGTTGGTGAGCGACCAGGACGACGAGGGCGCCGATCGTCAGGGCGACCAAGACCTCGATCAGCGTGAACCCGGTCAGCTTCGATGTACCGGCGCACCATGCTGCGCCCCTACACGACGCGCCAACGGCGCTGCCATGAAGGGCGGGCTTCCGCCCACGGATCTCACGGACCACTGCTGGCCTCCCTCCGATACACGACCGTCACCAGGTCCTCCACCTGCGGCGACTCTTGCTGCGCCAGCGCGATCCGATACAGCGTCCGCTCCGGCCGCTCGATGTCCGCGATGAGCTCACCGATCGGATGACGGCCGAGTCGGCGGTCGAGCTCAACCCGCTTGAGCAGCGTGAGTGCCGTGAGCACTCGGTCCTCTGCCGCGAGTACGCGTTCTCGTTCGCGCGACTCGCGTTCAGCGCGGAGCCCAGCGGTCACCAAGTCGAGCAGGGCGAGACCCGCCCCGGAGAGAATCGCGAGCGCGACGAGCGTCTCGAGGAGCGCGAAGCCACGGTCACCGCGGCGCATCGACGGGCGCTCCAGTGAGCGGATCGGCACCGAGTCCGACGGCACGGCCATCGGGGAGAAATAGGACGTGCGCGGTGCGCGGTGCGCCGTTGCTTTCGGTGACGACCGGGCGACCGGTTCGGATGGCCTCAGCCCGTGCGCGCCGGAGATCGCGAACCGGCTCGGAGTCACGCGGCGATCGGAGGCCGACAAATGCAAGACCACTCATACCTGCGATCAGTCCGAGAACCGCGACAACGACGATCACCTCGACGAGGGTGAACCCGCCGGAAGACAACCGCGTACCGCGCACCGCGCACCGTCTGTTCACGGCCGGATCGAGTACACGGCTTGCAGCAGCGCCGCTGCCACGAACGCCACCAGTCCACCGAATGCCACGATCAACGCCGGTTCGACGAGCGTGACGAGCGTCTTGAGGCCACGTTCGGCCTCTTGCGCCGCGAGGTCGCCCGCGCGGCGCGCCATGTCGGCCAGTCGCCCGCTCGATTCGCCCACCTGAACCAGCTGCAGCGCGCTGGGCGCGAGCGCGGCTTCCCGCTCGAGCGACGCGGTGAGCGGCGCCCCCGCGGCCACGCGTTCCCGGGCGCGCGTGAGCCGCGCGGCTGCCGCCTCGTCGCCCGCGGCTTCGGCTGCCGCGTCCAGCGACGCCAAGAGCGGCATCCCGGCCGCGAGCATGCCGCCCAGGGCGCGGGCGATGCGCGCCGTGGCGAGCGCCAGCCGTACGGGCCCGACGAGCGGGGCCCCGAGGATGGCTTCCTCGATCCGTCGCCGGCTCCCGGGGCGCCGTACCGCCTCGACGCCCAGCCCGACCAGACCGGCCGCGGCCGGCACGAGGAGGAACCAGTAACGGGATAGCAGATTCGAACCCAGAAGCAGGATACGCGTCGCGGGTGGCAGATCCTGCCCCAGGTCGCCCAGTAACTCGGCGAAGCGCGGCACGATCACAGTCCCGATCACAAGGATCGACGCGAGGCCCACGACGGCGAGCAGCAATGGGTAGGCGAGCGCCTGGCGGACGCGCGCCACCAACTCGGCCTCCTGCTCCAAGTGCGTCGCCACCTGGGCGAGCGCGAGCGGCAGCTGACTGCCCCGCTCCCCAGCGCGCAACATCCCCAAAACGATGCTGGGCACGACGCCGCGTGCAGCACCGAGCGCCGCGGCGAAGCCTTCACCCTCCCTCAACCGTGTGCGCGCGGCCGCGAGGGTGTCGCGTAGGGGCCCCCGCGCGAGCGCCTCGCTCGATGCCACCGCTCGCTCGAGCGGCACGCCGGCCGATACGAGGGCCGCGATGCTCTGGAAGACGATGGCGAGGTCGCGGCGACTCGCCGGGCGACGTGACGTCTCCGCTGCTGCGGCAGGCGCGACCGTCAGCAGGAACAGGCCCCGCTCGGTGACGGTGGCGCTCGCCTGCGAGGCCGAGCCCGCGTCGACCAGCCCCTCGACGATGCCGCCGTCCGCACGTGCGGCACGGTATCGGAACGGCGTCATCGGCGCGAGCTCTCCCACGACGTGATGTCCGCGTCTTCGTTCGTCCCCCCCGGCTGCCCGTCACGCCCGTAGGTGAGCAGGTCGTAGCCCTGCGGATTCACCTCGCCCGGGCTCTTGTAGACGTAGGGACGACCCCACGGATCGAGCGGCACCGTCTTCTTGAGGTAGGCCCCCCGCCAGTTTCGGGGTTCAGGATCGCCCGTGGGCTTCGTGCGCAGCGCTTCAAGGCCTTGCGAGGTGGACGGGTAGTAGTCGTTGTCGAGCCGATACGACTCGAGCGCGAGCCCGAACAGCTCGATCTGGGCACGCGCCGCCGAGGTCTTAGCATCGCCCACGTGACTGAACACCATCGGGGCAACGAGCCCCGCGAGGATCGCGATGACGGTGATCACGACAAGGAGCTCGATTAGGGTGAAACCGAAAGCGGAACGTGGAACGCGGAGCGCGGAACAGGCGCCCGCAGTTCTGTTCCGCGTTCCGACTTCCGCGTTCCGCGTTTCACTGGTCCGCGACACGCAGCACCTCCTCGACCGTGGTCAGGCCCGCCTGCACCTTCCGCCAGCCGTCCTGCCGCAGTGTGATCATGCCCTGCGCTCGGGCAATCTCGCGTAGCGCTCCGGCATTGGGGCTCTTCAGGAGCGCCTGTTTGATTTCGTCCGTGACGAGCAGCAGCTCGAAGAGACCGCTCCGGCCACGGTAGCCCGTTTGGCGGCAGGCGGCGCACCCGCGGCCGCGTTCCAGCTTCATGGCGCCGACCGGTTGCTGCGCCAGGAGCGCCACCGCGGCGGGATCGGGCTTGTAGCGCTCGCGGCAATCGGGGCAGATCTTTCGCACCAGACGCTGCGCCAGAACGCCCTCGACCGTGGCGGCGATCAAGTAGAGCTCCACCTTGAGGTCCACCAGGCGCGTGACGGCGCTCGCGGCGTCGTTGGTGTGGAGGGTCGAGAACACGAGATGGCCGGTGAGCGCTGCTTGGACGGCGATCGCGGCCGTCTCGCTGTCACGCATCTCGCCGACCATGAGGACGTCCGGGTCCTGCCGCAGGATGCTGCGGAGCGCGCCCGCGAAGGTCATGCCGGCCTTTAGATTGACGGGCACCTGGGTGACGTCTTCCAGGTTGTATTCGACGGGATCTTCGACGGTGATGATCTTCTCGGCCGAGCGGTGGCGCAGCGCAAGCGCGGCATAGAGCGTGGTTGTCTTACCGCTCCCGGTCGGTCCGGTCGCCAGCAGAATGCCGTGAGGTTTTTCCGCGAGGCGGCGAAACGTGTCGAGCGCCTCCGGCGCCATGCCCAGCTCGTCGAGGCCCACCGGCTGACCGCCACGATCGAGTAGCCGCAGCACCACAGACTCCCCGTAGAGCGTCGGTACCGTGGACACCCGCAGGTCTAGCTCCCGCGCCTCGAGCCGCACCCGGATGCGCCCGTCCTGGGGCGCACGCCGCTCGGCGATATCAAGCTCCGCCAACAGTTTGATGCGCGAAACGACCGCAGCCTGGAGCCCTTTGGGTGGGCTCGGCAACTCGGTGAGCACACCGTCCACGCGGAACCGGGCGGAGAGTCCTTCTCGAGTCGATTCGAGATGAATGTCGGACGCGCGTGCCTCATGGGCTTCGCGGATCAGCAGGTTCACGAATCGGATGACGGGGGGCTGGTTGGCGAGATCGCGCGCGTCGGCCAGGGTGTCGTCCGAGCTATCGGCTGCCGGGCTCAGCTCGGCATCGAGGTCCCGAATCAGTTCGACCACCGACTCGGAGGCGGAGAAGGTCCGGCGAATGGCATCGAGCAGCTCATCGCTCGAGACCGGGATCAACTCCACCTGCACGCCGAAGGACTGCTCCAGATCCTCAAGGACCTCGACCGCCGGCTCTCGATCGGTCGCGACCCTGACGTGTTCTTCCACGAGCTCAAGCGGCAGGATGCCGTAGTACTCGAGGTAGGCCGACTCGAAGGAATCGGCGAGCGGTAGTTTGGAGATGAGAGTCGACACGCGCCCTCATCCAAGCACGCGCCGTGCCACGCCCCGCTGCCGATAACTGGAGGGAAATACAGGGGACTGGCCCGGTCGCGGTTGCACACGTTGCACAAGACGCGCGCGTGAACTGTGCGATCAGTCCAAGTCGATTCTTAATGGCTGCCCAATTCGACCTCGCGAATTGTGCAAGCAGAGCGACTCGGGCGGTTGGGGTGAGCTTGTCGCAAAGCGGCACGCGGCGTGCCTTGGGACGGGCGGCTTCCTTCCTTAGGAGTCGCCCGTGGTCACGCGTCGCCCGTGGTGCACCGGTCTCTTGGTTCTGCTTTTCGGTCTCGCCGTCAGCATCCCGCACGCCGGGGAGGCTCAAACCTGTCCGACCGGCCCAACCGGAGCCGAGACGGACGTCGTCCCCTCAGGCGCCACTCTCTACGCCGTCTCGGTCACGCCGAAGGGCGGATCGGCGAGCTGGGGTGTGATCACGAGCGGCCACACCGCTGTCTTCACCGTCACGAACACCGGGACCTGCCCCGACACGTACACGTTCTGGTCCTCCACAATCGGTCCCGTCAGCGGTGTGAGCCTCGACAAGGCCAGCTGGTCTCTCGACCCTGGCACACGGACGATGGTGACGGCGACGTACAGCGCAACCTACTCCGGGAGTGGGACGCTGACGCTAACGGCTCAGGGTGGCGCGATCGGGGAGCAGGACAATGGGTGGGTCACCGTGACCGTGACGTCGAACGGGGCGGTGATCTCCCTGACCCCGCACAACGGTGATGACCGCGATGTCGCGAAGTGCGTGCTGAGCTGCTTCGATGCGGTCGCGAGCTACACGACGCCGGCCTATTACAGCTGGGACATGCCGCACGCGGTGCCGCTCGTCTATCGGAGTGCTCAGGCGAAGCCGATGGGCGTGGTGCAGGTCGACGCCACGGACACCACGTCCGTCACGCCGGTGAAGATGTCGCTCCGGCTCCAGCGCTCCGACGGCACCTGGGTCTCGTTTACGAACAACTCGACGGAGATCTTCGACAGTGCAGCGTCGGGGGCGAACCGCCTGGCCGTTCAGTTCGATGCGAGCGGTCTCCAGACGGGGGCGTATAGCTACACGCTGCTCGTGCGGAGTTACCGGGCCGACGCGAGCTTCCGCGACAACGCGGCCCCGGTGCGCGTCCTCCTCACGAACGAGACCGGCAGCGCCTTCGGGGCCGGGTGGTCGATAGCCGGGGTTCAGCGACTCTTCGGGCAGGCGGACGGGTCGGTCGTCGTCACGGACGGCACCGGGTCGATCGCCTACTTCGCGATGACGGTTACAGGCTGCTCCGCCAGCTGCACGTTCACCGCGCCAGCAGGCGATTTCACGAAGGTGACGACGCGGGCGTCGTGGCCGGATAACGTAAAGTACGACCGGCGCTATCCCGACGGCGCAACCTTGTCCTTCTACACGGACGGCCGCCTGGCCTATGCGAAGGACCGCTTCGCCAACCAGACGACCTACGGCTACAACGCCTCGAACTTGCTGGTGGCGATCACAGATCCGGCCGCGAAGACCGACTCCCTCGGCTACGTCAGTAACAAGCTGCGCTGGATCAAAGACCCGGGCGGCCGGACGGATTCCATCACGGTCGACGGCTCGGCCAACCTGACCCGGATCAAGGACGCGGCCGGGGTGGTGGCCTTCCAGGGCACCTATGACACGAGCCACCGGCTTACCAGCTGGGTGGACCGGCGGGGTGGTGCGTGGGGCATCGCTTACGACTTCGCAAGTAAGCTCGCCGCCGATACAATGCCGACCGTCACGGCCGATGGGCAAGCCGTGCGCCCGACCGTCGGCTAGGCCTCGTTCGAGCGGGCGATCCTTGTCGATACGGCATCGCACGCCGGGACCTCGACGAACCCTGGACCGCACGTGACCCCCACGGCCGTGCGGGCGACGGTGACTAACGCCCGCGGGTACACAACGGCCTACGCCTTGGACCGCTTCGGCGCGGCGACGCGCATCGAGGAGCCGCGGGCCCGCGTGACCGTCCTCACCCGGAACGGCGCGGCCCAGGTGACCCAGCAGATCTCGGCGGGCGGAGACACGCTCGACAACACCTGGACCGGCCCGAACCTCACGCAGGTCCACGACCGGGCCACCGGGAAGACCGTCACCATGAAGTACGACACGACATACAACGTCTTGCAGCAGGTCTCTGGGGATGCGGATTCGTCGTGGAATTACTGGGCCGCTGGTCATCTCGACAGCGCCCGCGTGGCCCGCGGGACCCAGCCCGTGACCAAGTACACCTACGATACCCACGGGCGTGTGAAGACCGTGACCGATCCAGCCGGCCATCCGGATACGGTCTATTACGCGACGTCCAACTGGCAGAACACCGATTCCGTGAAGCACACCACGCGCCGGGTGGCCTACACGTACGACGCGTTCGGCCGCACGATCACGACCAAAGACCCGCGCAATCTGGTGACGTCGACGCAATACGACACCCTCAATCGCGTGGTTCGAGTGATCGGACCGGACAGCGATGCGACGCGCTACAACTACGATTCGCTCTTCCTGCGTTCGGTGACCGACGCGAAGGGACAGGTCTACCACTTTGTCCCGAATGCCCTCGGCTGGGTCGAGAGCGACACCAATCCCGCGGGGCAGGGACGGCACTCGACCTTCGACAAGAACGGCAACGTGACGAACGTGGTGAACCGGCGCGGCCAGACGGTGAGCTTCACGTACGATGCGCTGGATCAGGTGCTGACGCGCAGCGCGGACGGCCTGACGACGACCTACGCTCGGGACTCGCTCGACCGGTTCAGCGCGGTGGCGAATGGGGAGAGCACGGATACGCTGAAGTTCGACCTCGCCGGCCGCACGGTGAGCGCAATCACGGTGCTCGCCGGCACCCGCTACGAGCGCGCCTTGGACTACGATGTGAAGGATCGCCGCACCCGGCTCCGCATGGTGAGCCCGTGGGCCGACACCCTGCGCTACGTCTGGAACGCCTATTCCCAACTCGATACACTCGAAGACTGGGCCGGCGGGCGCACGGCCTTCACCGCGTATAATGCCGACCGGCTCCCCACGACCATCACGCTGCCGAACGCCGTCGCCCTGAGCCACACCTACGTCGACTTCCACACGGCGATGGTGGACTCCTTCAGCACCGCGGCGGTCAACGCGGCCCTGGGCCTCAAGTACGCCTTCGACACGCTCGGACTGGTGAGCGATCGCGTGAAAGCGCTGGGCGACAGCGGGCGCGACTTCCAATACGACAAGCACGATCGCCTCGTCCAGGCAGCAGACTACTACATGACAGCAGGGCAGTGCTGGCAAACCTGGGAGGAGCCGAGCGGCTGGCTGTGCGACCCGACGTACAAGACCCATTACGCCACGACGACCTATACCTACGACACGGTGGGCAATCGCACCGACCTGCAGGCGAAGCTTGTGCCCGGCAACCGGCTCGTCAAGTTCAACGGCGACAGCCTGGTTTATGATGCCGACGGGAACCTCACGACGCGCATTCGCGCCGGGTCGCCGATCCAGCGGTTGTACTGGAACGCCCTGGGGCAGCTCATCGCGGTGTGGACGAGCGGGGCGGACTCGGTGAGCGTCGGCTACGACGGAAGGGGGCGGCGCGTGCGGAAGTTGTCGGTGAGTGCCACGACCCGGTACCTGTATGATGGCGACGATCTCCTCGCCGAGCTGGACGCAGCGGGGAATCGCCTGGCCGAGTACAGCTACTACCCCGGGATCGATCGGCCGCTCAGTGTGCGGCGAGGGGGGCAGGTCTACTATTACGCTCAGGATGTCTCCGGCAACGTCGTCGGGCTGACGACGAGCACGGGAGCCGTCACGAACCAGTACCGCTACAACCCGTGGGGTGGAGCGGAGCTCGTGCAAGAAGGAGTGGCGAACAGCCTCCGGTTCGCCGGGCGGCCGTACGACCCCGAGACCGGCCTCTACTACAATCGGGCGCGGTACTACGATCCCGCCGTGGGGCGGTTCATCTCGGAGGATCCGCTGGGTTTGGGCGGCGGGATCAACCACTACGCCTACGTCGGGAACGACCCGGTGAATTATCGCGATCCGACCGGCATGGACGACACGTGCGGAGGTAGCGGTGATCCCAGCAGTGGCCCCAGCGGAGGGACCGACCCAGGTGGGCCTCCTATCTACGCCAGTCTCGTAGCGGATGAGCAGTCGGGGGACGGAAGCGGGTGCAGCGATACTGGAGGTGACTCTGGAGGAAATTCGGGCTCAGACCTAGGCACAGTGACCGGACCGCCGGATGGTCCCCCGGGGGATGGCTTTGGCGACGATCCCTTCCCATTCATGGGCCTCGGTCAGCAGACGCCGGTGTGTCCTCTTGCAGACGGGTGCAATGTCACCAGCCCCTTTGGCGCCCCAAGAACGGATCCGCCGTATTTTCACACTGGCGAGGACGATAGGGCCAACTTCGCCCCCGTGTATAATTCGTGCAGCGGCACCGTCGTTAGTGCAGGTTGGGACGCTGGCGGGCGCGGTGGCAACGAAGTTGTGATTCACAGCGCGAGTGGCACTGACTGGACATATTCCCACCTTAGCGGCATGAACGTGACCGCTGGCCAGTGGGTCCCACAGAACGGTCGGGTGGGAACGAGTGGCAAGTCCGGGACGGTAAAGGCACACCTTCATCGCGAGGCTACGAAGGCAGGTGGCTGGTATTTCAATCCGTCCGGCTTTATGGCAACGTGTTACTGAGGAAGATCATGCTTCCTGAGGGGGACCCGAGGCCGCACCTGATGGGTTCCGCCGGTGGTCTTGTGGCGCGGTGCGTTAAGGGCTGCCGCCATGCTCGCTTTGCGAGGATGAGCTGAGGAGTGAGGTTGTGTCGCAGCAAGTGCGTGTTCACTCTTGCCGATCGTCATGCGATTCGCTTCGTGCCCGCGAAGCAATCGGAGCGCTATGCTCAGATTACTAGGGACCCCGTGCTGGGCGTTGTTCCTGTTAGGTATCTCTTGTCGGAACGAGCACCACCGGGGCACGACAGCGGTTTCGTCCTCGGCCACCGATCATGCGGCGCTTCACCCCGTCCCAGCGGGGACCACCTTGGTCCGGTGCAGTCCCTCGGTGCTACACCTTTACGACACGCTTCTCCTCTCGATGTCTACCCCTCACGGGGAGTACCTTGTGATCGTCGCCCCGGACAGCACTTTGTTGTTCGTTGTCTATCCACAGCTAGGGCGGCCGACCAACCACTCACTTGTCCCAAGCGGTGAATTCCGTTCCTTGCCATCGATTCGATTGGTCGCTGGTGAGGCTCGGGCATTGCCATGGGTGTACGGTCGCGATACCACCGAACAGATCTTCGGGCGATCAGGTCATTACACCGTGTTTGTTGGTGATGAGCTGGAGACCGATGCCGACGTGCCGGTGTCGCGCTGTGGTGTCGAGTACGTCGCGAGGTGAGGACCTTTGTGATGCGAGGGCGGCGAAAGGTCGTGGCTGGTTGTCGCTGTCAAACGCAACCCACATGGTCGTCCTGTTGCGGTGGCGGCCCTTATACGTAGCGCTGTCGGCACCGATTCTTGATACGCATCCTCTTCGACGGGCCACCACGGGCGTGTGTCCGACGCTAGACGTTTTCGGAAGCTGGCGTGTGGCCTCGGGCGGTCGCTCATGACGGGCGGGCCTAGCGAGGCTGATCACTTTGACGAGAGTACCGCCGCCCGCCTCCCGGGGAGCAGGCCCGGCGCCGATTTACGACCGAAATCGCGCCGGCGCGACTTCAGGCGTGTCGCGCCGCAACTGCGCCCTTAACGCCGAGACGGTGTTCCGGCCCGCCCCAACTAGGTCCGCCGCCTTCCCGATGTGATCCCCCGTCCGCCAGAGCGCCCACTGGACGACGCGTAGCTGGGCTGCTCGATCGGCGCGCGGCTCGAACCGGAGACACACGCGAGCCGACTCTGGGAGGTGCTCGACCCGCAGCTCCTCGCTGCCCCGCCCCAGCAGGTAAGCTGCCCTGATTCTCTCTCTCAAGTCTCGCAGGTTGCCCGGATAGGTCCCTGCCTCGAGCACCGGTAGGACGTCGCGCGCAAGTTGGGTCGGTCCGTCGCTCACACCTGTGTCGCCAGGGCATTGCGCGAGGAAGCGACGCGCGTGCGCGGCTATTTCGCCCCGCCGCTCCTCGAGGCGAGGGATCCGCACGACGCAGTGTCCGAGCCGATGCCGCAAGTCGGCGAGCATAGCGCCGTCCCCGACCAGGTCGTCCAGGTCGCGCTGCAGTCCGACCACCAATCGGCACGTCATCGGCAGGTCGCGATCCGCCCCGACAGGCCGATATACGCCGCCCTCCAGCGCCCGCAGCAGCATCGCCTGCTCGGCGCGCGGCAACAGGTGAAAGTCGTCGAGCAACAGCGTCCCATCCGCCGCGTCGGCGAGCAGTCCCACCCGTCGCTGCACGGCACCCGTGAAGGAGCCACGCACGTGGCCGAACAGCTGGTCCTGCGCCAAACTCTCGTGAATCTCTCCCGCTGTCACATCACAGAAACGTCCCCTGCGGCCGCTCAGATCGTGCAGGACGCGCGCGAAGAACGACTTCCCGGTACCGGTCTCGCCGACGAGCACTACGGGGGTGCGTGCTTTCGCAAACCGATCGAGGCGATGCAGGACCTCGGTCATCGCCGCCGACAGGGCGATGACGGTGCCGAGGAGGCCGCGGCCCAGCGGGGCGCCGTGAGCGACGAACTCGCGAGTGAGGGTGTTCCCGTCCTGCAACGTCATCCACCACCGCCTCTATCAACCCTGCTCACTCCAGCAGCCCGCCACCTAACTCGAAACCGCGAGCGGGCCCCCGGGGAATCGCGGGGACGTCAGGCATCCGCCGTGCCGTCGAGTCTCGGCGACTCGCAGCTCGGTGGAACTATTTGATAGAGGGAACGTTGCGTCACGCCTCTCGGACTCCGAACGCGGGGACGTCACAACCGCCGTGACCACGAACCGCCGCGTGACGAGACTGGCCGGGGCGGAACGGCTGTGAAGAACGACGCTTGCACCGCTTCACAAACGAGACCCTGCCGCTTGTGGCTATTGCGCGGCGGCTCGACGATGATTGTCGATCGTGTTGGGATGGACGCCCAGCAGGTCCGCCGCGCGCTTGCGGCTGCCGCCGGCTCGCTCGAACGCCCAGCGACTGAGCTCACGTCGTCCCTGGAGATCGACCGCAACGCGGCTCGCGTCGTCATGCGCAACGTCCGGCGGCAGGTCGGTGATCCGAATCCGCTCAATTGCAGAAGCTGCAGCCTGTACCCAACTCCATTCGACCACGGCGCGTAGCTGCCGCACGTTCCCCGGCCAGCGATAGGTGAGCAGCGAGTCCAAAGCCTCGGGCTCGACCAGGGTAGGGCCAAGCCCGCCTAACTCTTCGCGAGCACCTGCCAGGAAGTGATAGGACAGCGCCGCGATATCGACGAACCGCCCCCTGAGCGGCGGGACGTGAATCACGAACTCGCCGATGCACCACCGAAACGCCGGCAGCAATCGACCGTCGTTCACCAAGTCGTCCAAGGCGCGCTGCGACGCGGCAATCAGGCGACAGCTGAGTGGGAGTCCGCGCTCGATGCCGCGTGCCGCAATAAGGCCCTCGTCCAGTGCCCGGAGCACCGTGCTCTGCGCGGCCCGCGGCCAAAGCGGTAGATCCTCCAGGAACAGCGTCCCGTTCTGGGCTCGCTCGAACGGGCCTCGCAGCCGCGTCTGCGCAGCGCCGAACACCCGCCGTTCATCACCCGTGAGCGTGGGCTGTGCGGAGTCCGACACTTCACCGCCATGGACGCTCACGAACGGCCCGGCGCGTCCGCTCTGGGCGTGTATCAATCGAGCGATGAGGCGTTTTCCCACCCCCGTTTCGCCCACGAGGGCGACCGGCCGCGGGAGCGGCGCCAGCCGGCGCGCGAGGCTAACCGCTTCCATCATAGCTGCGGAGCAGGCGACGACAGCGGCAGCGGCGGCAATGTGAACCATTCAGGCGCCCGCGGATCCGGGTGATGTTTCCACGCGACACTCGCACGGGCGCGGAACAACGAAAGCACGCGAGCGTAGGCACGCGAGCTGTGCGATTGTGACCCTTAGGCGTTTATCCTACGGCACTTGTTGAGCGACCGCAACATCAGGCAACTCGATGAAAACACGGAGTGTCGATGCAATGCAACGACTCGTCCGGCAGACTCCTCCCCACGTAGGGCCGGGCACTTTCCCGATGCGGCGTCGCCACTGCCGCCGGATTCAGGGCATCCTTTTTTGCACCTCGCGCCGCAGCACATCAGTCGTTGCGTCGACGCGGGCCCTTCGGAACCGTTGAAGATCTCTGGACAACCACCGACCGACGGCCTCGAGGACCCTGCCAACGGCGCCTTGGCACGCCCGGGCGCTCGGCGCCCCGCGGGTTCACTGCACCAAGTGAATTGACGAAAGAATGCCTGTGGGGGATGCGTGCCGCCTAGCGGATCGCGCCTTCAGCTGCGGGCGCAACGCCGCGATTCACGAACATAACTCGTTCCGTTAAGAGCCAGCGCCGTCAGCTGCAAGCGCTAATTAGGCTGGGGCGTTCTGGTGTCGGTCCGCTAGTTGCGCTACGGCGACGGTCTCAGTTCGCGCTCTTGTGCTAGCCGCGTAAGCCATCGACCGACTGCAGCGCGAAGCTCGACATTCGAGACATGTGTCGCAATCAGATCACGGAGTCGTCGGCCACTGAGGCGCCCCGGACTGAGGCCTCTACCACGCGCGAGGTGCCGGACATCGTCCATCGGGAGCATGGCAGCCAACGCGTCGGCTGCAACACCAGGATTTGAAGACCCGTCTCTCAGAGGAACGAAGCGCACCCGTGACTCAAGGCCTCGCTCGGCAAGCAGTACGTCCCACCACAACGGTGCCGCGCGTAAGGCGCGTGCTGCGAGGTTCCAGCCGACTACCAAGATCACCCGGTCGGCGATAGCGCTGTATACGCGGACCTGCTCGTGAAAACGGCGCAGCGTATCCCGATCACTCTTGACCTCGATCACGGACAGCGCGCCATCGTCGGATACGCACAAGTAGTCGGCTCGTACGTATCCCCGCCAACACTCCACCTCTTCTAGCACAAGCCGCTCGCCCATCGGAAGGGCAGTGAAATCGACGGGCAGCGCCGCCCTGATTTCGGCGTCCGAGAGCCCGTGTCCCCCTCCAACGAATGGGCCGAAGGCGCCGCGTATGTCGTAGGTGGAAGACGGACGGACACGCATGCCAAACATATCCCGAAGATAAGAGCCGGCCCATGAAGTGTGGCTGCTCAAGTGCTTGACTCTCTCTATTAAATGTTCCATATTTGGGAACAATAAACGCGACTCCTTATGCGCTTGGTCGGGGCACCGGCACTGGCCGAGTTCGCCGAGCGGCACTCCGACGCCAACCAGGACCTCGAGGCGTGGCGAATGGAAGTGCAGGCGGCGACTTGGTCCAACCCAAACGAGCTTAAGGCCCATTTCCCGAAGGCCACGCTGATCGGGGGACGGCAAGTCGTATTCAACATAAGGCACAACCGGTACAGGCTGCACGTCACGGTGGACTATCAATCAGGCTCGGTCATCGTGCGTCGGATCGGGACGCATGCCGAGTACGATCGGTGGACGTTCTAACATGGCACACAACGACCGCGAGAACCTGCCCTCTGGCATCCGCGTGATCCGCTCTCGGGAGGATTACGACGAGATGCGTCGAGAGTTAGACCGCCTGCTCGATCTCGATCCATCAAGAGGATCGCCCGATCGTGATCGACTGGATGTGCTACTCGTCCTTCTGGCCGACTACGAGGCACGCGAGGTCCCGCTGCCAAAGGTCGACCCTGTCGACGCTATCCTGTTTCGTCTAGACCAACTCGGACTGAAGCCACGCGATCTTGAGCCCTACCTGGGAGGTCGCAGCCGCGTTTCGGAGGTTTTGGCACGGAAGCGTCCGTTAAGCATCGCTATGATCCGGGCGCTGCATGAGGGTTTCGGCATCCCGGCAGAAGCCCTGATAAACCCCGCCGCGCCACCCGAGGATGACTCGCAGGTCGCGGATATTCCGTGGGAGCGATTCCCTATCCGGGAAATGGTCGCTCGAGGATGGCTGCAGGTAGAGCATACAAGCACATGGACACGCGAAGGAGCACGTCGTCTACTTGAGCCGTTCTTTGCTCGCGCTCGCCCTCAGCTAGCCGCCGCCCCTCTCTACCGTCGCTCGGCGCACGTTCGGGCCGCTAGAGACATGGACCAGCTCGCGCTTTCAGCCTGGACCGCGCGTGTCCTGCAAGTTGCGAAGGAGCATACGCCCGTCCGCCGCTTCGATAGGCGATTTTTTGAACCGGAGCAGATCCGTGGTCTCGTTCAACTAAGCCGATTGGATGAGGGACCACGTCTCGCAGGCGAATGGCTCGCGGACCGCGGCGTAGCTATGGTCGTTGAACATCACCTGCCGCGAACCCGGTTGGACGGTGCAGCGATGCTCACTGAAGAGGGGGTGCCCGTCGTCGCACTCACCATTCGGTACGATCGGCTCGACAACTTCTGGTTCACGCTAATGCATGAATGCGGGCACGTAGTGCGACACCTTGCAGGCCCCATTTGGGCGGACACGGTCGAATACTTCGACGATCTGGACGTCCACGATGCTGGGGACTCACGTGAGCGTGAGGCCGATGAATTCGCGCGTGAAAGTCTGGTGCCATCGGCCCAATGGCAGGCGAGCGCGGTCGCGTTTGCCCCTTCCGTAGACGCGGCCACCGCGCTAGCCGATGAAGTAGGGGTGAGTCCAGCAGTGATTGCGGGACGTGTACGTCATGAGAAGCGGAATTTCCGCCTGCTCAACCCGCTGGTCGGGTCGGGGAAGGTCCGCCCGCTGTTCCCGGAGGTGCGCTTTGATTGACACGCTTCTCGAAGCGCCCCCAAAAAATTGGCAAGCCTATACGCCAGTCCTGCGCGCGAAGGCGTCAGAATGGAAGGCACTTGAGATGCTAAGGCCCAACATACGCCGACGAATCGTGCCGATTGTTGAGTTTGTGCCCGACTGGAAGCAGCCGGGCTCCAGCACCACCACAAAGCGTCGCGCTGCGCAGACCCCTACGGAGTACGTCCGCAGGACGGTTGAATCCGCGCTAAAAGCAACGCCGCCCGACACACGAGCCTTCGTGTACTTCGGTCTCGTTGGGAGCACCGCCCAATGGCGTGGCATCGATCTCTGGTCTGAATTCGAATCTCGAGTCCCTGCTCAGGCTGGGCTCATCCCGCTTGCGGATCTCACTTCCGTCGACGCGACGCCCTCGCTGATGAAAGCGGTACGCTCATGCAGCGAGGTTGGACTGCGCATTGATACCCGCGACATCGGTCCGGGTCTCGGTGCTCGCATTGACCGCGCGCTGGAAGTAATTGGCAAGCCTCGCGAATCGGCTTACATCGTCGTGGACCTGAAGGACGCACCGGCTGCAGTACCACAAGCACTAGTTCGCGCAGCCTTTGGAATAGCCCACAAGTTTGCTGGGGTCGTAGTCTTGGCGGGGGTCTTTCCGATGGATCTCACGCATTACCCGATGGGAGTCTCAGCGGAGCCCCGAACGGAATGGCACATCTGGTGGCGGGAGCACGTAGCCACACCGACCAATGAACGGATGCTTGCGTATGGTGACTACACGACTCAATGTGCCCACTACCGGCCGTCCCCAGACGTCCCGGGAAGCGTAAGCCTCCGCTATACAACTGACGATGCCATTCTCGTGTTCCGGGGAAGACAGTCAAACAGCGGTGCGGGGTTCGGCCATGAGCAGATGCACGGCCACTGTCGCCTCTTGGTAGCGCGGGGAGACTACGATGGTGCGAGCTTCTCTTGGGGTGATCAGCGTGTCCATTGCTGGACAATGCCTTCAAATGGGACCGGCAACGCACTGCAGTGGCGAACTGCTTCCATAGTGCATCACATCACCCACGTCGTTATTCAGTTGCAAGACCCTGTCGGCTCGAGCGCAACGGCACGGTCATGGGCTCGAGGTCAAGTGCCTGCGACTTGTTCCTGAGGGCTGCCGTTGAGCCAACGATCAACCTGCCTCAACCGTCCGCGGCGCCACAGCCGCTCTTGTTGAGAGGCGAATCCTCCACCTTTGAGTGGGGATGGCTGTCCGCGACCTAACGGATCGGGCTTAAGCCCCGGGCAACCGCCCCGCCAGCGCAAGATTAGTGGCCGACCGACTGCGCCCGGTCGTGCCCCAATCTGTGCCCCGGCGGCGGTCCGCGCCTCCATCGAGGGGTCCTAACTCGTTGTCCCGCACAGAGGCGCCGGTCGGAATCGAACCGACGAATAGAGGTTTTGCAGACCTCTGCCTTACCACTTGGCTACGGCGCCGCGAGACGTAAACTCGCAATCTACTTGGACTTTCTCAACCCACCCC